>ERZ791744.388-NODE-388-length-45993-cov-6.634573_pt1 | contig 45993 bp, 40 predicted proteins | sample MGYA00510039_ERZ791744 | MGnify/ENA primary metagenome ERZ791744 (study PRJEB30046, sample SAMN00791969) | human gut metagenome | study: EMG produced TPA metagenomics assembly of the A metagenome-wide association study of gut microbiota in type 2... | reverse complement strand
CTAAAACAATATAATTAAATATAAAATATTATAACTAATGAAACTTATATAATCTATGCAATTATAGTAATTAGTAACGATATTACAAACAAATGTTTTGAGTTCCACGTGAAACATTTATATTGCTTTTAGATTATTAAATAATCATATATAGTTGCAGATTATATTTGCAATTATGTAACTACCACACACATTTAATTGATTTTTTATGGATATTTCAACTCATAACATTTATAATATAAGAACACTAACAGATATTGGATGATGAACAATAATAATTATTAGATAAAGCACACATCAGACGGCCGTACTGTAAAACAATAAAGTATTATTAAATGTATAATATGAGCATTAATACATATAGATTAGGCGTTGATAATTAGAATAAATACTAAAAAATTCTAATAGTTAAAGCTTGTATTTACAGGTGTAACAAGTGATAATCACTAAAATATTAATATAAATTAACTAATACTAATCAGCTGATATGCTTTTATTTAAACATACACATAGTTAACATATAATGAATATATTGAGGAATATAGATAATGATATATAAAGAAAGATATAAAGTAGAGTTAGAGGATATTGGAAGAGAGAATAAGATAGACAACAAAAGAATCGTTACGATTATGGAGGATATTGCTGGTTCTCATTCAGATAAGGTTGGATTGGGGGTATCGGCATCTGCTATTAATAAAAAGGCGTGGGTATTGTTGGATTGGAAGATAAAAATCCTTAAAAGACCAGCTTACAATGAATATATAGATGCAAGCACATGGTCTAGAAAGTCTGATAGACTATGTGCATTTAGGGATTTTGAATTATACGACCAGAATGGTGAGTTATGTGCAATAGGTACTTCAAGATGGCTATATATGGATTTGGTAAGACGCAGACCTATTATTTTAGACAACGAAATGAACGATATATACGGTACTGAAACAGAAAAAAATGTATTCGATGAGGAGATAAAGAAGATAGAGCTTCCTGATTTGGATAATCTGCCAGATAACATTATGGTTACAGAAAAGCCATATTTAATACAGAGAAGAGATATTGATATTAATGGACATTTACATAATGTCAGCTATTTGGAAGCAGCATTAGAAGCTGTTCCAGAAGATATTTATAAAAATATAGATTTTAACTATATAAGAATTGAATATAAAAAAGAAATTATGCAGAATGATAACATAAAAATGAAATGTCTTACAGATAATAATTATAACTGCCTTGTCGTATTTGAAACAGATAATAAAATGAATGCAGTAGTTGAATTGAAATTATTATAGGTAACTATATAGAAAAAGTAATACTGTTGAAATTAAAAAGTATAATTATGTTGAAATCACAGTATATAACTGTATTTGTAATATAAAACTATATTATGTGACATAAATCCAATATTGTATTAAAGAATATATTGTAATATAAACATTATGTTTAAATGATAAAATAGATGATATAATATGACTACTTCGTAGTCACTTAGAAGTTTCTTCGAAACTTCATATGCGTGGAAAAGCAACGCAGAAAATATGATATAATATAAATTATAAAATAAATGTATAATAACAATATAAGCTTAAATACAGTTAGAAATTGATTGAACAGAGTAGTTTAAGATTAGACCAGTTATTGATATATAAACTTAAATGATAGTTAGAAATTGATTAATGGATTTATAATTTAAAAGCTAACAGATTGATAGATTAATAAATGAAAGAGGAGCTGATAATAATGGGATTTATTAATAAAGAAAAGGTCTTAAGAGGTGTTGGTAAAGCTGTTGACGCCACTAATAATGCGGCGGATAAGGTTACAGATTATGTAAAAGAAAATGAACTGGATAAGAAGGCTAAAAGTATGGCTGATGAATTTGGTGATGCAATGAAATCAGTAGGAAAGAGCTTAGAAGATACATTTTCTAATATAGTAGGAAAGAAGTAAATATTTCAAATAAAACAATGCAAATAGAATGATAGACAAAATTATTAATACCAAGTTCACAATAATTCAGAGTAAATATTATTAAATATATTTTAAGCATCTGGATTCACGGAGGATTTAATGGATATATTTGATATAATTGGTCCGGTTATGGTTGGACCATCAAGTTCACATACAGCGGGTGCGGTAAGGATTGGATATATATCCCAGAAGTTGATGGGAGAACAGATAAAGGAAGCAAATATTTTGCTGTATGGTTCTTTTCTTGATACAGGAAAGGGACACGGAACTAATAAGGCTATAGTTGCAGGACTACTTGGAATGCAGCCTGATGATATGAGAATACCACATAGTATGGAGATTGCCGAAAAAAAAGGAATAAAGGTGACATTTGGAAAATCAACGCTGAAAGAAGCACATCCTAATAGTGCACAGATTATATTAACAAGTATTTCTGGAAAGCAGCTTGAGGTTGTAGGTGAGTCACTTGGTGGTTCAAGAATAAATATCGCACAGATTGATGGAATAACAACGAATTTTTCGGGAGATTATCCAACTTTAGTTGTGCATAATCAGGATCAGCCGGGGCACGTTAGTGAAGTGACATCAATGCTTGCACACAAATCCGTGAATATTGCAACTATGCAGTTGTATCGTTCTAACAGAGGCGGTGATGCAGTAATGGTTCTGGAATGTGATCAGGAGATACCACGCGAAGGCATAGAATGGCTCAAAAAGGTTGAAGGAATAACTAAAATAACATATTTATCGCAAAAGGGAGATTAAATAATGAATTATCATTCTATAAATGATTTGGTGGAATTATGTCATAAGAACAATGCACAGATATGGCAGGTTATTATGATGGATAATGCACACGAGCGTATGGTTTCCGAAGATAAGATTTTTGAAAATATGCGTCTGATGTATAAAGCTATGAAAACTGCAGATAATAATTATGATAAATCTCTTAAGTCACCAAGCCGGATGGCAGGTGGTGACGGAGAGCTGATGTATCAATATAACAAATCAGGCAGGAATATATGTGGAGATTTTGTAGGAATGGTTATGGAAAAAGCTCTTAAAATGGGGGAGTCTAATGCGTGTATGCGTAGAATAGTAGCTGCACCTACAGCGGGGTCTTGCGGGGTAATTCCAGCGGTATTTATATCATATGAAACATATTTTAAGGCACTTGAAGATGATATGGTTAAGGCGTTGCTGATTGCTTCAGGGATTGGAGCAGTTATAGCAGAAAATGCTTCTATAGCCGGTGCATCAGGAGGCTGTCAAGCAGAGATTGGAAGTGCAAGTGCAATGGCGGCGGCAGGGTTGACATTTCTTCAGGGAGGAGATAGCCTGCAGATAGTTAATTCGAGTGCATTGGCATTAAAGAGTATGTTAGGTCTTGCATGTGATCCGGTATGTGGACTTGTAGAAGTTCCTTGTATTAAAAGAAATGTTGCGGGAGCTATGAATGCAATAACGGCTGCACAGATGTCTATGGCAGGTATTAAAAGTGTAATATCACCAGATGAAGTTATTGATTCAATGCAGAGAATTGGTGCGGCAATGCCATCAAGTTTAAAAGAAACAGCCAGAGAAGGTCTTGCTATAACACCAACGGCAGAATTAATTAAAAGAGAGCTTGACAAAGTGACAGATTAATTATTATAATAATAACACAGGACAATAAATCATTAAAAAAATATAAAAAATACAATTTTTCAGTTGCTATATTAAAAGTAACCTATTATAATATGTAAAAGTGTCAGGCAGATATTAATAATTGTTTTATATGTTAATATTTAACTGATAAGAAAGATTTTATTATTTAATGTTAATTTAGGTTAATTATTAATTGACAATATTTAATAAGATATTATAATAGATAGTGTCAGGTTATGATATTTGAAAGTTAGATGATGTTTGTTTGGTTATATTTTTGAGAACCTGATACTAAGTTTAATTTGGACGAAAGTATATTGGACAATCTCCAAAGCCAATATGCTTGACTATATTTCTATCCCCTCTACTCATCCCCGGTCACCCCAGACCGGGGAACTTTTTTATTTATAGAACACTTGCTGAATGGGATTAATTTATATCTAATAATACAGGAAAATATGTGCAAAAAGAGTAGAAAAATGTAGGACATTTACATTTATTTATGTTATAATACTCCAGCAATATGAAATGATATATTCTATGTTATATAAGAAACTAGGAGGTTATGGTATGGAAGATACAACAAAGGTTGATGCTGAATCTACGATGCCTGAAGCAGATAGTGAGGAAGCTGTATCAGAATTGGATAAGAAGGTAAAAGTTCCAAAGCCTAAAAGATTTGGAAAGAAGGAATCAGCTAAGCAGCCTGTAAAAGATAAATTGAAAGCTGACAAGCCTAAGGTTGTTAAGAGTAAGCCTAAGAAGCCAGTTAAGAATAAGGATATTTCTAATAGTAATAACACATCGAATGGGCATAGACAGCCGGGGTTTAAGATGAGTATTAAAGCAAGACTTATAGCTAGTTCTGTTCTTCCTACAGTTGTGGGTATTACAGTAGTGCTTATTATTGCAATTGTTAATATGTCAGCTGGTATGAATGCAGAGGCATCTAATGGACTTGTGCTTCTAGCAGAGGCAACAAAGTCAAGTTATGATAATACATATTCTGGTGATTGGCGTGTCGATAATAATGGCAACATTTTTAAAGGTGATACTAATCTTTCACAGAAGCAGGACGGAATTGATAAGTTTACAGATGATAATGATGCAAATATTACAATCTTTTATGGTGTTGATTCCAAGGTAACATCATTAAGAGATTCTAATAATAAGAGAATGTTAAGCCTTAAAGCACCGGATTCAGTATGGGAAAAGGTTAAGACAGGAGAGACATATAAATCAGATCATATCGATATTGATGGAGTTGATTATACAGGTGTATATCTTCCATTAAAGAATTATAACGGCAATATTGTGGGTATGTTATTTGCTGGAGAACCTAGAACAGCTATAACATCATTTATTATACAGAAGGTTATAGCACTTGTGGGAGTAACAATTATTGTTCTTTTAGTAATAGCAGTGATAACATTGATGTTTTCCAGAAAAATTGCTAATGCTTTAGTGACAGTCAACAGATTATTTGTTTCCCTGTCTAATGGTGATTTAACTATGAAGGTTGATCCTAATATGTTAAAGCGTAATGATGAGATTGGAGAGATGGCGGGTTCTGTACAGGCACTTATCAGCAAACTTAATGGTATTGTGACAGGACTTACAGAATCAGCAGATCAGTTATATAAGTCTGGAGATGAGATGGCGGCTACAGCGAGTCAGTCAAGTAAGGCTACAGAAGAAATATCAAGTGCAGTTGAAGATATATCAAAAGGAGCTGTGTCGCAGGCAGAGGAAATCCAGAATGCTTCATCATATATTGCTAATATGGGCAAGCTTATTGAGGATATTGTTGAGAAGGTATCTAATCTTACACAGGCGGCTAATGTTATGGGTAACGCAGGTGATACTTCAATGAATACTATGGTTGAGTTATCTGAATCTAATGACCATACTACAGAAGCAGTTAATAAGATTGCAGATCAGATTGAGCTTACTAATGAATCGGTTGGTAAGATTGGAGAAGCAGCTGCATTCATTACTAATATAGCAGACCAGACAAGTCTTTTAGCACTAAATGCTTCAATCGAATCAGCAAGGGCTGGTGAAGCGGGAAAAGGATTTGCAGTTGTTGCATCTGAGATACAGAAGCTTGCATCACAGTCAGATGAAGCGGCTGGTGAGATTAAGCAGATAATTGAAAATCTTAAGCAGGAATCAGAAAAGACTGTTGAAGAGATGAATTCTACAAAGCTTCTTATTAATGAGCAGGTTGTTAAGCTTAATGCGACAAGGGACAGTTTTGTTGATGTTAGTGATGGCATTAATGTATCAAGACAGGAGACAGCAGCAATTGAGGTTAATGTAGGATCCTGTGATGATGCAAGACAACAGGTTAATGACGTAATAGCTAATCTTTCCGCTATTTCTGAACAGAATGCTGCATCAGCTGAGGAAACAACAGCTTCAATGCAGGAGCTTACAGCTACAATTAGTATGCTTTCAACAACTGCTAATGATTTGATGAAGATATCAGAGAAGCTTAACTCAGAAATGAAGTTCTTTAAGATATAGTACATAAGCAGATATGTGAATTATAATCATCTGTTTAGTGCATAAATAATAAAAAATGCCGCATTAATGTGGATATTCCATAACTTGGAATATGTTACACATTAATGCGGTATTTTATATTATAAGTATTATTGTATACAATAATGCTTATTTTATTGCATAATTAATCTAGTATATATTGTTATTAGTATTTTCATTGCGGTCAATTACTTCGCCGGTATCAGGATTAACAGAAATTCCATTTACTTCAAGATGTTCATCAATCTGGATAACGAGGCACTGCTTTCCGTCAATTACACGGGTTTCTACAAGGTCGGTTTTATCAGGATTGATTTTGATTACAACATCGGGTGTCTTTACTTCAAATTTTCTTGAAGGTGTGATATTGTTAGCGGCAAGTTTTCCATTTTCTCCAGCAGCCATTTCAAAATGTTCTTCAAAGTCAGCAAGCTTTTCTTCTTTTACGCCGCTTTTTTCAAGAATTTCCTTAACTTCAGTCTTATCAAGCATTACAGGAGCGCTTGAAACAGCTTTGTGTTCATCAATTATTTCATTGAGGTTGTCGTGAATATTTTTAACAGTTTCATAGTTACAATCATCACCAAGTGTTTCAGTTACTAATGTATTGAAGGTTTCTTTCTGTACATTGGCTGGAAGTGGAATTTCACAGCTAAGCACATATGTAAGAAAATTCTGTTGGAAATCATCTATATCTTTACAGTGATACAGAATTTTTTCATCATCAGCACTCCGATTATTAAAAGCTGGGAAAAGAAATGCTATGTCAGGATTGTCAACCATATGGCTTTGAACCTGATTGTGGAAAGTCTTATCATTTTCAAAATATCCAAGCCCAGGTTTAGAGAGAGTAACCGGACAGATACAGCATAAAATGTAGTTATACACTTCATCAGAAGCGTCTTCCATAGCAATATTATCTGCAGTCATACCCGGAACATCATATGCCTGATTGATTACAAGAATTAAGTAGTTGCCTGGATAATAATAGTTGGCAATTATTTTATCATATAATTCATTGAGTTTATTCTCGTCTTTTAATTCGCTGTCTCTTAGCTCAAGCAGAAAATCGTGAGGCTGTTTATCACCGTATGTATCAAGAGTAAACTGCATATCAATAAGGTTACGTCCGGGGGTGCCAGAAAGACATTTTTTAAATATATCTATATATTTATGGCGTTCTTCCTCAGGAAGATTGAGGAATGTTTCATTCATAGTTGTGACTTTATTCTTTTCACCGTCAACATAACATCCACATAATTTAAGAATTCCGCAGTCTTCTATATTGAATTGTGATTTGATTTCATTAATCTCTTTTCTTGTCATATTAATCCTCCATAAATGCCGGTGTATAGATAACGGCATACTAATTCAGTGCTTCTTATTGTATCATAATGCATTAAAAAATGTAATTAGTATTAGTTGAAATTTATTTAACTTAATATATAAAAAGTATATAAATTTTTAAATATATATGTACAGTAAAAATATAGTGTGATATACTATAAATATATTAATTCGGTATAGATGTGAATATGTTGTATAGTATATTTAATTTACATAGATTTTATATATAAGTTCGCTAAACTTTACATAACTACTATAATATAATGTCAGAATTGCAAAACTATGAAGCAATTTATTTAAATATATCAAGAATGAAGATATTAGATAGTTGTTTAATGTACAATAGAAAATAATAAGTAACAAAGATAAAGATATAAGTGTAAAAAAAAATTTTTACACGCGAGGTTGTGTCTGTGCGCACTAGACATAAGCTTGATATGTACAAAAATGTGTGCAGGAATGGAGATTAATATGAGAATAGGAATGTTGACAAGCGGTGGTGACTGTCAGGCACTTAATGCCGCTATGAGAGGTGTAGCTAAAAGTCTTTACAATAAAGTGGATGATGTTCAGATATATGGTTTTCTTGATGGGTACAGAGGACTTATTAATAATACATATAAGCTTATGGATATTAATGATTTTTCAGGGATATTAACTATAGGTGGAACTATACTTGGAACATCAAGAACACCATTTAAGAAGATTAATGAACCCGATGAGAATGGCAAGGATAAGGTCGAGGCAATGAAGCACACCTATAAGGAGCTTGGTCTTGATTGTCTTGTAATATTGGGAGGTAATGGTACACACAAGACAGCCAATCTTTTATATAAAGAAGGACTTAATGTTGTAACACTTCCTAAGACGATTGATAATGATCTGGTTGGGACAGATGTAAGCTTTGGTTTCCAGTCAGCAGTCGATATAGCAACGAATACCATAGATTGTATACATACAACTGCGGCATCACATAGCCGTGTATTTATAGTTGAACTTATGGGGCATAAGACAGGCTGGCTTACACTGCACGCGGGCATAGCAGGTGGATCTGATGTAATACTTATACCAGAGATACCATATGATTTAGATAAGGTTGTAGAAGCAATTAATAAAAGAATTAATGATAAAAAGCATTTTACAATTCTTGCAGTTGCAGAAGGAATTATATCCAAAGAGGAAATGTTATATAGCAAGAAAGAACTTAAAGAAGTAAGAAAGAAGGAGCATTATCCATCAGCAGCATACAGAATTGGTGCAGGTATTATGGATAGAACAGGTCAGGAAGTAAGGGTTACTGTACCAGGTCATGTACAAAGAGGTGGAAGCCCTTGTGCTTATGACAGGGTATTAGCTTCAAGGTTAGGGGCTAAAGCAGCAGAACTTATAATGAATAAAGAATATGGATATATGGTATGTGTCCGCAATAATCAGATAGATAAGATTGAATTAAATAAAGTTGCGGGCAGATTAAAGACTGTAGATCCACAGGCGGGAATAATTACAGAAGCAAAGGCGATGGGAATATGTTTTGGAGACTAGGATTTTGGAAGAAAGATAAAGAGGCTCATATGACTATTAATAATGATAACAATAAAGAAGTTAATAATAAGAAGAATATCAGTGATAATAAAGAGATGAATCAACCAGAGTTTAAAGAGATTAATTTAGATAACGCATATATTAATAAAGATGTATATCAGGCAGAGGTTAAGAATAATACTTCAGCCGATGAGGTTAAGAGTAATGTTTTAGTTGGTGAGATAAATGGCAGTGCTTTATTCGGAGATATTAAGAGCAACACTTCAGGTGCTGATGTACCAAAGCCATATTTTGCTAACCGAGAGTTGTCTTGGCTTAAGTTCAATGAGAGAGTAATTGATGAGGCTGCGGATTTAAAAGTGCCTTTATGTGAGAGATTAACATTTGTATCTATATTTAATAGTAATCTTGATGAATTCTATATGGTAAGAGTTGGTTCATTATATGACCAGATGTTGCTTGCTAAGGGAAATAAGCACGATAAGAATGCAGGATTTGATAATAAGACACTTATGACAGCAAGAGAGCAGCTTGATGCTGTCTTTAGTGAGACAAGGGAATTACTGCATAAGAAAGATAAGATATATCAGCAGCTTATGTATAGATTTGAGGAGCAGGGAGTAAAGCTTATAAGTTTTAATGATGTTGAATATTCAGATGCTGTATATTTAGAGGAATATTTTAATAATTCAATTCTTCCTATATTATCACCACAGGTTATAAGCAAGAAGAATCCATTTCCATTTCTTAAGAATAAAGAAATATATGCAGTGGCACTTCTTGGTTCAAAGAACAATGATAAGATAGGTGTTGTTCCGTGCAGTAATGGCGTATTTGACAGACTTATTCCAATACCATCAGACAGTCATAAGTATATGCTTATCGAAGAACTTATACTGCATTTTCTCCCAAAGATATTTAAGAAATATAGTGTTAAGAGCAAGTCTTTGATTAGAATTATAAGAAATGCAGATATAGATATGGACGAAGCATTCTATGATGAAGAGATGGATTACAGGGATACTATGGAACAGCTTATTAAGGAAAGAAGGAAACTGTGTCCTGTAAAGCTTGAATATTCAAGAGTGCTTGATGATAAAGTAATATCTGCTTTATGTAAGGAACTTAAGCTTGATAAGAAGCAGGTATTTTATTCTGAGTCACCTCTTGAGATGTCATTTATATCAAAGATACAGGATGACTTAAGAAGCAGGAGAGAATTGTTCTATGAAAGACGTGTACCACAGAATTCAAGTAATATTGATATTAAACAGCCGCTTATAGACCAGCTTGCAAAGAAGGATTTATTGCTCAGTTATCCATATGAGAGTATGCATCCATTAATAAGGCTTCTTAATGAAGCAGGAGGTGATGACAGGGTTCTGTCAATTAAGATGACATTATACCGTGTTGCCAAGAATTCGCAGATAGTAGAGGCACTTATTGATGCGGCTGAGAATGGCAAGGAGGTTGTTGTACTTGTTGAACTGAGGGCAAGATTTGATGAGGAGAATAATATTGAATGGTCACGCAGGCTTGAAGAAGCAGGCTGTAAGATTATATACGGAATAGACCATATCAAGGTTCATTCAAAGCTTTGTCTTATAACATATAAAGACGGAGAAGATTTTCGTTATATAACACATATTGGAACAGGTAATTTTAACGAAAAAACTGCCAAATTATATACAGATCTTGCTTTATTTACTTCAAGTGAAGCTATTGCCAAGGAGACAGCAGATGTATTCAATAATCTCGGACTTGGAGATGTTGTTGAAAATACAGAGCATTTGCTCGTTGCACCTAAGTGCTTACAGAATAAAATCCTTTCATTAATTGATGAGCAGATTGCTATTGCAAAAGAAGGAAAGGAAGCTTATATAGGAATAAAGATTAATTCGCTCACAGATAAGGTTATAATAGAGAAGCTTGTTGAGGCATCTATGAGCGGGGTAAAGATTGATATGATTATAAGAGGAATTAGCTGTATGGTTGCAGGAATAGCCGGATATACAGATAACATTACAATCACAAGTATTGTTGGTAGATTTCTTGAGCACTCAAGAATATATATATTCGGAAAGGGTGCAGATATAAAGATGTATATTTCCTCAGCAGATTTTATGACACGTAATACTCTTAAGAGGGTCGAAGTTGCTGGACCAGTATATGATGAAAGTATTAAAGAGCGTATATTACATATGTTTAATATAATGCTTAAAGATAATGTCAAAGCAAGAATTATGGGAAGTGACGGCAACTATTACCATAAAGGTATTAAAGAAGGTGAAGAGTCGATTAACTCACAGGAATACTTTTATGATGAAGCGATAAAGGCATCAAGGTAATATGTGAGATTAATCAATAAAGAATATATAAAGTTATTAAGTTTTTCGATTTTTCGTATTAAGACTTGCTGTAATGCTTGAATTTGCTTATATGAATACTGTATAATGTGCGTGGTAAGATGGTTTAATAATTAACAATTTCTAACAAACAGAGTGTTAGGATAAAATCAGGCATGGAGGATTGACAGTAATGAAGCCGGGTAAGTTTTTTCATAATTTTTTTGGACATTTGCATACTATTAATACGCATAAGTTAGAGGTTATGAAGAATTGTTTTCGTGTGGGTCTGTATAAGCAGGGATTATTGCACGACTTATCCAAATATAGCTTTTCAGAGTTTATTCCAGGTGTAAAGTATTATCAAGATGGTAACAGAAGTCCGAATAATGCACAGAGGGAAGCAGAAGGATGTTCAACAGCGTGGCTTCATCATAAAGGAAGGAATAAGCACCACTATGAATATTGGATAGATTATCCAGCTAAAGGTGGTGACGGAAGTCTTATAGGAATGGAAATGCCTGTTAATTATGTTATTGAAATGTTTTGTGACAGGGTAGCTGCGAGTAAGATATATAATAAAGATAAGTACACAGATGTAGATTCTTTGAATTATTTTAAGAGAGGAATGGATCATTACATAATTAATCCGAAGACTAAGGAATTATTGTATTCATTACTTGTTATGTTGTCAGAGAAAGGTGAAGATTATACATTTGCTTATATTAGAAGGAATATACTGCATAATGGATAATTGTGTTGTTGATAAAGCATTTTACAAGCGAATAGCAGGAAGGAACTTATAATAACTAATGGGTATTGAAGATTTTTTAAAACAGGAAGAACAGAGATTTATACGAGAAAATCTTATGTCAGATGAAGTTTTTGATTTTATAAGAGAGAATACAATGCCATTTAATGAACTTATGGCTTATTACAGATGTGCAATTATGGAAGTTGAGACTAAGTTCAAGGTTCTTAATGAGCAGTTTTCTTTACAGTATGACCGTAATCCTATAGAGACTATTAAGACAAGAATAAAGTCAACAGAAGGAATTATCAAGAAAGCTAACAAGAAGAATATTCCATTTACAATGGAATCTATTGAGCAGAATATAAGGGATATTGCAGGAATAAGAGTAATATGCTCATTTACAGAGGACATATATATGCTTGCTGATTGTCTTTTACAGCAGGACGATATAATACTTATCGAGAAAAAGGACTATATCAAGAATCCTAAAGAGAGTGGTTATAGAAGTCTTCATCTTATCATTGAGATACCGATATTCTTACAGAATGAGAAACGAAGAATGAAGGTTGAAGTTCAGCTTAGGACTATTGCTATGGATTTTTGGGCAAGTGTTGAGCATAAGCTAAGATATAAGAAGAATATTCCAGACAGCGAAGCTGAAATACTTGCATTGGAATTATCAGATTGTGCTAACCAGCTTGCACAGTTAGATGATAAAATGGAACAGATTAAGAAACGAATTGTTGAGGCTGAGAAAGAATCAGCACCTAAGGGTGACAGGAAAAGACCTCTGCCAACAATTGGTGGGATGTTGATTAAGAATAGAATTAATGGGGTGATTAAATAATTAGTGGTAGTATTATTATACGATTATATTTAATATCCCCATATATATAATGACCATTATACTTATTATTGGTAAGTATAATGGTCATTTTCTATATTTAGCATATAAGAAATTACAGATTAATATATTAATAATTAGAAGAAATGTAAATATTAAGATATAGCTCTTTCCTGCTTATCAAAGTAGTTCTTCAAATTAATAACAGGCTGTGGCTTAGCATATTTGTAACCCTGAATATAATCAAAGCCTTTATCTATGCTGTAAGATGCCTGCTCTTCATTTTCAACGCCTTCAATTAATAATACAAATCCCTGTTCCTTGAATACGCTTGTAAGGTGAGATACAATATCCGATACAGCGGAGTTATCAAGAGATTTGTAAAGCAGTGTTTTATCGAACTTGATTGTGTTAAATGGACAGCCAATTATTCTTTCAAGGTTAGAGTATCCAGTTCCGAAGTCATCAAGATAGAACTTGATACCTGACTCATTAAGCTTTTCCATATTGTGAATAACCATATTGAAATCATCAAACATAGCACTTTCTGTAAGTTCAAGACGGATATGTTCTGGCATAATATTATTGGAATTAATTATAGCCATAAGTTCATCAAAAAGATTACGATTAGATAATTCTGATGATGAACAATTGATAGTTATTGCATCAAAGTCATATTTCTTCTCAAATTCAGCTACAATCTTACATACCTTGTTAAGAATTATTTGTGTTAAAGTATGAATACAGTTATTCTTCTCAGCAATAGGTATGAACTTATCCGGATATATGATTGTTCCATCAAGTGAGAGGCGCATAAGTGCCTCGGCTGTTCTAAAGCTGTTGTTATTAACACTGAATATAGGCTGTGCATAGCATAATACACGTTCGTCATCAAGGTCATTCTTATTGCGGATATCAAGAAGAAGCTGTTCAATCTTGTATGCCTCGTGAAATTCCTTGTAATCCTTATCTGTAGCAAGATAACACTGATTGCCAGGTTCATTGGCAATTTTATTAAAAAGGTAGGCTGACATTGAGCTTAACTTATGTGTTGATGATACAACAGGATTGCTCTGGATAGCAGCTATTCTGTAGTTAATTGTGTAAGATGAAGCAGTCATATAATCAATTATTGCCATCTCCACATTATTGAGAAACTGCTTTATTTTGTTTTCATCCTTGATATATAAAATCATAGCAAATTCATCATTGGTAAATCGGTAAATATGAACCATATGATGAAGCTTTTCAATTCGTCTGCATACATTAGCGGCTGTTTCTTCAACTTTTTCATTATGAATAGCATAATTTACATTTTTAAGCTGAGGAAAGTTAAGGTATACAACGAGAAATTTACGTTTCATTGATACACTGTCTGTAAATCTTGCTTCAAAGGAGTGCATATTCTGACAGCCAATAAGTTCATCATATGGATTGCTGTGAAATAATATATAATATATTAAAAATGGTAATACATATGTGAGACTTGAAAATATTATATTGCTTGTCATAAATTGAACTGAAAGCATTATGAAATCTACTGGAATAAATATTAAAGCATATTTATTGACTACCTTTGGAATTGAATGTTTATTTAATAATATGGATAAAAGGCATATTAAACAGGTTATTATGCCAAAGATAGCATAAAAATTAATATAATATTCTAATGGCAGTAAACCATCAATTATATCCGGTAATTTACCAGATACTGCAAATGCAAAAACAGCAATAGCATAAGTACAGCCGAATGATAATACTTTTGATTGCAGATTTTTCGTGTGATGTAATGTCCTTGTTGAAAGAAGACATATATACACATAGAGCATCATTAGTAATGCAAGGTATTCTGCTAAAAATGCTAACGACAGGAATAATCTTAATTCTCTGTTAAACATATCGGTGTGAGCCTGACTATAAAAAAATGCAAGCTGCGTGGCGATAGATATCATCGATAAAAGTATTCCATAATGAATGATTTGGTATGAACTCGTCTTTCTTGGATTGGAGTATAACATAAGAAATGTCAAAAATCCGGCCACAATTAAGCTGACAAGTTCAGCAGTTACGTTACAATTCCCTATAAACATATAAGTTTCCCCCTGATAGTATAAACTACAGGTATGTATTATACACGAAAATTATTGTTTATACAATTCGTAAAATAATTCAAATACAATCAAAATAATTCAATTCCAGACAAAATTGATAAATATTATTTAATAATGAAACTATATTTGTATGGATATATTAAACAGGGTATACAATTAAAATATTTTATTGTATAAATTATATAATAATGTGAACTTAAGAAAAATAAGAAAAATAGCTGATTAAATAATAAAGTGTATTAAACAGTAGTATTATGATAACTGTGTAATTAAGAATTAAGATTGGAGAAAAGATATGAGTAATATTTTATTAATAGAGGATAACGAAGCAATAATTATGGGGTTAGAATACCTTTTTACCAATAATGGTTATAATGTCAGGGTTGCAAGAAGTGCATATCAGGCAAAGGAGATATTAGATAATGCAAAGGAAACTGAAAAATATAGAACTTTAATTGGAGCTGGTGATGTATGGAACATAGATATTATAATACTTGATGTAATGCTTCCTGATGGGGATGGCTTTTCGCTATGCAGAAAGATTAAAGCTGATGATATAGCACCGGTCATATTTCTTACAGCAAAAGATGAGGAGAAAGATGTTGTAATGGGGTTGGAGTTAGGTGCAGATGATTATGTTATAAAGCCATTCCGCAATATGGAACTTCTATCGAGAATTAAGAATGTGCTAAGAAGAAACCGGAGCGGCAATGAGCTTACATATGCCGGTTTAAAGATGAATGTTGATATAAGAAAATTGTACAAGGAAGATAATGAAATTAAGCTTACAAAGCTTGAATTTGAGATATTAAAAATCCTGTTACAAAATCCTAAAAAAGTATTTACAAGGGAAGAAATACTATCACATATATGGGATTCAGCAGGAAACTTTGTAAATGATAATACACTTACAGTTACAATCAAAAGGCTTCGTGAGAAGATAGGCGATAAAGAAGGAAATATTATTGTGACGGTGAGGGGTGTAGGTTACAGATTGTCAGATTAGAGCAATCTGCAATATATTATGTCAGCAGAATGGACAGAATATTATAATGTGTTAGAAAGAATATGAAAATATAATAACAGATTAGAATGAATATAATAACAGATTGGAGAAAATATGGGTACATATAAGAATAAGCAGGCTGTTAAAAGTCTGTTATTAACAGGTGTAGTGCTGGTTGTCGGCGTAGTGGCATATATGTCATGGATAAGCTGGTATACACATAAGTATAAGAATATGGAGAATACATATATAAGATGTATTATGGAAAATGTAATCAGCCAGTATCCGGACTTTGATATGGAAGAAATTGCGATTATATTAAATAAGTCATACAGTGAGATTGAAAGCAGTACAACACAAGAAGAATTTGACAGCATATTAAGAAAAAATGGAATAACAGATAATACATTTTATATTAAAGATATGAGTGACATAAGAAATACCAATATCATAGTCAGTACTTTAATTATTGGTGCAATGTCGGTATTGTTTATTATATGTTTTTGCATATATCTGAGGAGAAGAAAGAATGCTATCGTCCAATTGCAGGATTATATGGATAAAATATCACGCGGTAATTATGAGCTGGAAATAAATGATAATTCAGAAGATGAGCTTAGCAGTCTTAAGAATTCGTTATATAAAATTATGGTATATATGAAGGAACAGGCAGACTCAGCCAGAATAAAAAAGGTTATGTTAGCACAGTCGGTATCTGACATATCACACCAGTTAAAGACACCACTTACTTCAACTCAGGTTCTGTTGGATAATCTTAATGATAATCCTGATATGGACTATGCTACAAGAAAGAAATTCATATATGAAGCTTTAAATCAGGTTAATGGAATGAGCTGGATGATTGTTACTATGCTTAAGTTATCAAGAATTGATGCAGGTGTGGTGGAGTTCAATAATGAGAATATTTCCATTAATAAGATTGTAGAAGAAGCGGTAGGTAATCTTGAGGTTATAGCAGAAATTAAAGCTGTTAGTATAGACATATATGTTCATAATTCAAATACAGATAATATTCATAAAGGGTCAGATAATAAAGTGAATAAATTGAACAAATCGGACATCTATATAAATGGCGATTACAACTGGAACAGGGAAGCATTACAGAATATTATTAAAAATGCAATTGAACATAGTAGACATAAAGGTACTGTAAAGATAAATATAACAGATAATGATGTGTATACAGCAGTGTATATAACAAACAGAGGTGATAAACTGAGTGACCAACGACAGAAGCAGATATTTGAACGTTATTACAGTGAAGCTAAATACGAAGATAACAGTATGGGAATAGGACTTCCGCTTGCTAAGGCAGTGATTGAGAAGCAGGGAGGCTATATAAGTGTGGAGTCTGATGATGAAAAGACAACATTTATAGTTAAATACATAAAATAAATGTCACCGAAATGTCATTTTACCTGTGTATATTGAGATATGTAATAAAGCAACGCATATTTATAATCTATATGTGCGACAGAAAGAGAGGCAGTATATGGAGATATTAAAGGTAGAACATCTTGTTAAGCAGTATGGCAAAGATGACAATGCTGTACTTGCAGTAAATGATATTTCATTCAGTGTGGAACAAGGCGAGTTCGTAGCTATAGTGGGAAGTTCAGGAAGTGGTAAGTCGACACTTCTTCACCTGCTTGGCGGAGTGGACAGACCAACAAGCGGAAAAGTGTATATACAGGGTGAGGATATATATTCCCTGAATAGTGACAAGATAGCAATATTCAGAAGAAGACAGGTAGGGCTCATATATCAGTTCTATAACCTTATACCAATTCTTAATGTTAAGGAAAATATTACTTTACCTTGTGAACTTGACGGCAGGACACCAGACAAAAGCGAACTTGATGAGCTTATCAACACTCTTGGTTTAAAGGACAGGGTGACACATCTGCCTAACCAGTTATCAGGTGGGCAGCAGCAGAGGGTATCAATTGGAAGAGCACTTATTAATCACCCAGCTATACTTCTTGCTGATGAGCCGACAGGAAATCTTGACTCACGTTCAAGTGATGAAATCGTAGAATTATTAAAACTCTCTAATCAGAAATATAATCAGACAATTGTAATGATTACCCACAATCTTGAAATTGCGAAGATTGCAGACAGAATATTACGAATTGAAGATGGCAGGCTTGTATAAAGATTATGAACAGGCACGAGCTTTATATAAATAGTTTCATAATTTTATAAGATTTTATAAGATATAGAATTATGTAAATTTATGAAACGGGCTGGAAAGGAGAGTTTATATGCAGATACTTAACAGGTTGACAATAAGGAATCTAAAGCTTAATAAAAAAAGAACAATTGTTACAATTATTGGTATTATACTTGCGACAGCACTTCTTACTGCAGTTGCAACTATGGCGGTAAGTTTAAAAGAAAGCATAACGTTAAGAGAAAAGAAGGTAGACGGAGATTTTCATCTTCTCTTATATGATATGACTGATAAGGAGAAGGAGTCAGTTATTAATAACAGGCAGGTGGAAAGTTATTACGAAATGCACGAAATAGGTTATGCTGTGCTTGAGGACTGTGTTAATGACAGTAAGCCTTATGTATATATAGAGGCACTTGATAGTGATACATTTGAAAAGGCAGAAATAAATGTTACATCAGGAAGACTTCCAGAAGATGACAGCGAAATAGTTATATCAAGTCATATTAAGACCAATGGCGGTGTTAAATACAATCTTGGAGACGAGATTACATTTGATATAGGCGACAGGGCATATAATGGTAAAAAGCTTTATCAGAATGATGATTATAGAGAAGATGAGCTGCTTGATGTAAAGCAGACTAAGACGTATAAGGTTGTAGGAATATGTGACAGGCTTCCATATGGTGAAGAACCAAGAACTGCACCGGGTTATTCAGTCATTACATTTGCAAATAAGTCAGATACATCTTTGAATAAATCGGACATATATATCAGATTTTATAAAAAGGTACTTAAAGACAGATATAATATAACTGCAGATATATTAGGTGTCGACAGAATTTTATTTAACAAGCAGTATTCAGGCAGCCCAACAGATGAAGAGGCTGAGATATTAAAGAACCAGCTTGATAAGGCACATTCATATTACATTAATAACAGTATTATAAAGTATGAAGTGTTTTATGATTCAAGTGTTGCATTTGTATATAATATGGCGGCTGTTGTTATGGTTATAATTATTATAACTTCAGCGGTATGTATAAGTAACAGCTTTGCTATATCTATTAACCAGAAAACTAAACAGTACGGAATGTTAGCTTCAATCGGTGCTACTCCACGCCAGATTAGAAAAAATGTTTTTTTTGAAGCTGCGTTTATGGGTATAATAGGTGTTGCAGCAGGCATAGTCGGGGGTCTGTCAGCAAGTTATATTCTTGTCATATTGAGTAACAAAATGCTTATTGATACATTAGAAATGAGCATTGTATATGCACCATCTTTATTAGGAGTGCTTTTATCAATTGTACTTGCGATAGTTACGATTGTATTGTCGGCATTAGTACCAGCAATAAGGGCTTCGCGAATGTCACCAATAATGGCTATCAATCATAGTGAAGATATCAAGATAAAATCTAAGTCATTAAGGACACCTGAATTAGTCAGTAAAGTATGGGGTGAAGGAGGCGTCCTTGCCTATAAGAATATGAAGCGTAACAAGAGAAAATACAGGGTAATCACTATTTCTATTGCGCTTAGTGTAATGACATTTATTGCTTTATATGGATTTATGAGTTTATTAACAGATTCAGCCAACAGATACGCTAATGGCAATATAGATTTAAGGGTGTATATGTCTTCATATAAAAGTATGTCTGTAGATGAGGCTGATAAAAAAGTAAGTGATATTGTGAACAGGATAAATAATGAAACGAATATAACAGATTTTACTTTTGCAAGAGGCTTTAATGGCATTTTAAAGGATAAACCAAAGTACAGTGCTGATTATTATGAGATGTATAATTATGAAAGGGGCTTAGCAGAACCGGACAATTATTATATTAATATTATTTCATTAGGTAATGAAGAATATGAAAAGTATATTAAAAAGCTTGGCATCAGCAAGGAAACTGCACAGAGTGGAGGTATACTTGTAGATAATACATATCAGTACATTAATAATGGAAATAACATAAAATATTTTAATGTATATGATGGTTATAAAGCTGGTGATATATTAACGTATCGGGCTGGAAATACAGGCAGAGGACAATCAACTGATAATAACAGACAATCAGATAATACAACATTTTACGATATAAAGATTGTGGCGCTTAGCAATGAAAGGCCATTCGGATATGACAATGCTTATACTTCTTATGGCTATCTTATTGTAAGTGATGATTATATGAATCAGTTTAATCCCGGGGATATTGATTGCAGTGTACTTCTTAATATTAACTGTGACGACCCTGATAAAGCACAGGATATACTTGTGAATGAATTTGATATTGGGAAGAATAACATAGTTAATGCGGCACAGGAAAGAAGAAACAATGAAAATCTAATTCTGCCAATCAAGATATTCTTATATGGATTTATTGCTGTTGTTTCATTGATTGGAATTACGAATATATTTAATACTGTTACAAGCGGAATGGAATTAAGAGGCAAAGAGTTTGCAATGCTTCAGTCGATAGGTATGACAAAGAGAGAATTTGATAAAATGATAAGGATGGAAAGTGTATTTTATGGAAGTAAAGCCCTTATAATTGGTGTAGTGTCAGGAACCCTGCTTTCTTATGTCATATATATATCAGCAGGAGAGTCACAGTTAAGATATGTTTTTCCATTGCCGGCTATAGTTATTGCGGTTGTTGTTGTGATTATACTGCTTCTTGGAATTATGAAATATTCATTAGTCCAGATAAGAAAGCAGAATATTATAGAAACAATAAGAAATGAGAATATATAAATAAAAATATATAGATGTAAATATAAAATGCAGATATATAAATAAAAATATGTAGACGTGAATATATAGAAGAAAATATATAGATGTCAATATATAGAAGATGTAAGAAAGAGCAATAAAAGTATTACTTTGACAGAAACCGCTGATTATAATATAATCTCTTATTGAAATACTACCATAATGGTAGGTTTAGTAATTAATAATTCGGAATGGAGATAAAGATGTTAAATCAGTTTTCAAGAACACAATTATTACTAGGTGAAAGTGCAATGCAGGAACTAGCTAATAAGAGAGTTGCTGTATTCGGAATAGGCGGAGTGGGCGGATATGCCTGTGAAGCACTTGTAAGAAGCGGCATAGGTGCATTTGACCTTATAGATGATGATAAAGTATGTCTTACCAATCTTAACAGACAGATTATAGCAACGAGAAAAACTGTTGGAAAATATAAGACAGAGGTTATGAAAGAGAGAATGCTGGAGATTAATCCCAATGTTGATGTAAGAATTCATAATTGTTTCTTTCTTCCAGAAAATGCTGATAAATTTCCATTTGATGAGTATGATTATATAATTGATGCAGTAGACACTGTGACAGCTAAGATTTCAATTATTATGAAAGCAAATGAACTTGGAATTCCGGTTATAAGCAGTATGGGAGCTGGTAATAAGCTGGATCCGACAGCATTTATGGTTGCAGATATATATAAGACAAGGGTGTGCCCTCTTGCGAAGGTTATGCGCCGTGAACTTAAGAAACGTGGCGTTAAGAAGCTTAAGGTTGTATATTCAGAGGAACAGCCAACAAGACCAATTAAGGATATGTCGATAAGCTGTCGTACTAACTGCATATGTCCTCCAGGAGCAGAACACAAATGTACAGAAAGACGTGATATTCCAGGAAGCGTAGCATTTGTGCCATCTGTTGTAGGGCTTATAATTGCTGGAGAGGTGATTAAGGATATCGCAGGAGTTAATGCAAAGTAGGACTTATAGTACAAAATGTGTTGATAGAAACAGCAAAGTAATTAAAGTGATTACAATATTTAATAAATAAACTAAAAGAACCTGAATGATAATGATATCAAGTGGCAATTGATATGATTATCATTCAGGTTCTTTTTGGGAGAGTGATAACTACAAATTTAAGGGAGTAGGTAGTTATCTGTTTATGAAAAAGTTTATTGAAAGCAATGTCATATGTCTTTCAACAATGATTATATTAGAGGGAAAATGTGAACGTGATATGTAAAAGATGTGAGTAAAATGTGAATTATAAAAACAAAATATAAACTAATGCAATAAGACTGATTATATATTATAATAACGTATGTTTCATTAAAGAATATTTCATCAAAGAAGATTTTAGCATATTACGCTTAGTTAATATGAAAAATATATATTATATTAAAGTATAGTATAAAATAATACATTTTATTCGTATATACAATAAATAATTATCTATAAATAGCATAAAAGAGAGAAAAAGTGAGGGAAAGCGTGGAAAGGGAGAATATTTATAAAGGCAGTACATTTAATATGAAATGTCAGTATTGTGGGGCAGTGCTTAATCTGACCGATGAGGTGTGTCCGCATTGTGGCAGGAAGAATAGGGCAGGGGAAGCCTATAAAAAAGATTATGACAAATATCAGTCAAAAGTTAATACGGCGGAAAAATCAATAAGCGCACAGCAGCTGTATACAGTAAAAGTGCTTGTGCGTGGAGTGGCTATAGCGGTGCTTCTTGCAATGTTTATTGGTCTGGTGGTGTATATGCTTACACACGACTGGTATTTTATTAAGCAGAAAAATGCTGTTAGTGAATATGATACGGTGACAGCCACGTTAGACAGATATTGGGAGAATGAAGATTACTATGATTTCTTTAATTATAGTGACAGCATTAATATATCAGGCTGGTCAGATGGTCCGTATCTTGATTATCACCCACAGATAGAGGCTGCACAGATATACATATTTGTGAATAATTATATAAGTGAATATCTTGCCGCGGATAATATATTTTATAAGAATAAGGCACTGACAGATATTTGTGGTCTGCTGGATGAATTTTATGATTTGGATAACCTTCATTATATATATGGAAAGCTTGCGGTTGGAGATACGTCTGATGAGAAGGTAGAACAGATTTATAAGAATATGGATGCAATATTAAAGACATATTTTTATGTGAGTGATGAACAGGTGCAGGCTATAAGGACGGCGGATAGTACGCAAATCCAACTTATTATAGAAGAAAGTGTGAAAAATAAGTATGAATAATAAAATGAATGTGATATGTCCTTCGTGTGGCGCAGAATTTAATAAAAATCTCAGCCAGTGTCCATATTGTGGCAATTCCAATTATTATGGACAGGAAAAATCATATATGAAAGGACTGGCAGGACTTAGGCAAAGGCTGGCAGAACTTGCTGATATTAATAAAAAAATAATTGTAGAAGAGGCTGTAAAAGTGCTTGTCCTTGTACTGGCGGTTGTAATCATACTGGTGGCAGCTATATTTTCTGTAAAAGCAATTGACAGACACAACGAAAGCATTGCCGTTAATAATATAAGAAAAGAGATAATAGATGGAAGATAAGTATTATACAGAAAGTCATAAAAAAGCCATAGACAGGTATGATAAAGATTTCAATAATACAGAAAAGAATGTACATAATAAGGCGGACAGTAATTCAAAGAAAGCTTACGCATTTGCAATACCCGCAGTTGTTATTGCACTGCTTCTTATAGCATTTATTGGTATTGCATTAACTGGCTCTGTAAAAAAGGCTGTAAAGAAATCAGCAATAACGAATAATTATACAGAAATAAGTAATAAAATATATTCATATCTTGATAGCAGTAGTTATAAGGAATTATCGGATTATAGTGATGAGATAGATGCTCTTGATAATAAAGCATTTGATAAAGAATATTCGGTTCTTATGGGTGTAAGATATTATGTGTGGTCAGTGGGATTTATGAATACTAACGATAGTGATAATTATAATCTTACACAGTCAGATGTGTCTAATCTGGCATATTATCTTTCGCAGTTTTACTACTATACACAGTTATCGGCATATAAAGATAAAGAAGTAACTATGACATCAGACAATGAAAAGTATCTTAACAAAATGCGGGAAGATATGGGAGTACTGCTTAAGAAATATTATCACATTACAGATGAGGATTTAGAGGCTATTGATACATTTTCAAGCGCACGAATTGAGCAGTGCCTTATACAAAGAGGATAGATGTGAAAATGGATTTTTTATACGCAGGATTTATGTTTGTATACATTTGACACAAAGCCGATATGCGCAAAATGTGCGCAGGAATGAGGATTATTATGAAGAAAAGCAGATTAATTATTATGGATATAATTATTGTAATTCTTGTTGTTCTTAATGCTGCGATGATAATAGCGGTAGCAGAGAATTATAATGATGAGAACAGGACATATAATACACGCTGGTTTATGAACCTGTATAAGAATGATGAATATGGCAGGGCAGTAGATTATGCCAGCAGGGATAAGATTGTGATAGATAATATTCAGGACAATGAACTGGATGAAAGCATAGCGGTTGCAGAGTATTATAATGCGGAATTTTATAAAAATGTATATAAGACAATGGGAAATACGCAGAAGCTAAAGCAGATGGAGGAGCAGTCTGATATGGCATTAAAGAGAATGGGAAGCCTGTCAATATTAAAGCAGAAGATAGATAGTATAGTCAACGTACCTGACAGGCAGACTAAATAATAAAGTAATAGAATAATAAGGCAATAAAGTAACAATATAATGAGATATTGAAGATTATTATTGATAAATCTATGTATAATTATTAAAATAACAGATAGAAGTAATAAGGCATACATGCTGAATTAATAAATTAAGCAAGAGGTGCAAAAGGAGAACGATGGCAGATAATATAATAGAATTAAGACATATTAGTAAAGTATATAGTGATAATGGATTTAAGGCTGTTGACGATTTTAATCTTGAGGTAAAAAGAGGAGAGTTCGTCACTTTTCTTGGACCATCTGGATGTGGTAAGACTACTACATTAAGAATGATAGCAGGATTTGAGATGCCAACAAGTGGAGAGATACTTCTTAATGGAGAAGATATATCACAGCTTCCAGCTAACAAAAGGCCTATTAATACAGTATTCCAGAGATATGCTTTATTTCCACATATGAATATATATGACAATATAGCATTTGGACTTAAACTTAAAAAGCTGCCAAAAGAGGAGATTAGAAAGAAAGTAAAGAGAGTTCTTGATATAGTTGACCTTGAGGGGTTTGAGAATAGAAAGATATCTACCTTATCAGGTGGACAGCAGCAAAGAATTGCAATTGCAAGAGCCTTGGTTAATGAACCGGAAATCCTTATGCTTGATGAGCCGTTAGGTGCACTCGATTTGAAAATGCGTCAGGAAATGCAGCTTGAATTGAAGCATATGCACGATGAACTTGGAATTACATTTATATATGTAACACACGATCAGGAAGAAGCACTTACAATGTCTGATAAGATTGTTGTTCTTTCAGAAGGCAGGATACAGCAGATTGGTACGCCTGAGGATATATATAATGAGCCACAGAATGCGTTTGTAGCTGACTTTATCGGTGAAAGTAACATTTTCAAAGGTATTATGACAGGACATATGAAAGTAAGATTTTGTGGTGGTGAATTCAAGGGAATGGACGATGTTGCAGAGGGTACTCTCGTTGATGTTGTTGTAAGACCGGAAGATGTAATTATAACTAAGCCGGAGGACGGAGTTGTTGAGGGTGAAGTTGTGTCGGTTATATTCAAGGGTATGCACTATGAGGTTACTGTTGAATCGGGCAAGTACGAGATGGTTATAAGAACGACAAAATGTTATTCTGTCGGTGAAAGAATTGGTATGAAGCTTGAGCCGGACGGAATTCATATTATGCTTGCTGAGGATCATACAACAAGCTTTGTTACTAATATTAATAGTGATTATACACTTGATTTTAATGGCAAGGTTATTAATTGCGATTTAACAAAGGTTATTCCTAAATCAAGTATGAAGGACAATGTTTTAGTTGATGAGAATAACGAGGCTGTTGATACAGATAAGTTAAAGGTTATGGTTTCAATCCAGCCATATGATATAAGAATGAGCGATAATGTGGATGAAGGTCTTGTATCTGGACATATTATCAACCTTATCTATAAGGGTGACCATTACAGCTATGTTATAAGAACAGAGTATGGACACGACCTTATTGTAGATGATGAGTATCTGTGGAATATGGACGATGCTGTAGGACTTATTATGCCAGAGGATAAAATGAAGTTTCAATTGAAAAAGTAGGTAAAGGGAAAGGAATTAATAAAGATGAATAATGTATTATCGCGTAAGCAGCTTGGAATTCCTTATGGAATATTTCTTTTATTATTTGTTGCAGCCCCTTTGCTTGTATTGATATATTATGCATTTACCAATGGACAGGGACAGTTTACAGTAAGTAATCTCTGTAATTTCTTTACAGATCCTAACACACTTGGAACATTGTGTTACAGTTTTGCACTGGCATTTGTTGTAACTATAGTGTGTCTTTTAATAGCGTATCCGGTTGCATACATACTTGCACAGAGCGAGATTAAAAGAAAAGCAGTTATTCTTATGCTTTTTGTGCTTCCAATGTGGATTAACTTTACACTTAGAATTACAGCACTTAAGGAAGTTCTTTCATTAATAGAAGGTAATCTTGCATTTTATCCTTTTATTAATACAGTTATTGGAATGACTTACGATTTTCTTCCATTTATGATACTTCCGTTGTATACAACATTATCGAAAATGGATAACAGCATTATAGAAGCGGCAAATGATCTGGGGGCTAATAATTTTCAGACATTTATAAGGATTATATTGCCATTATCTGTACCGGGAATTATAAGTGGAATATCAATGGTGTTCCTGCCAGCGATGACTAATTATGTAGTGCTTGATATGCTTTATAACAGTACATATATTATGGGTAGTCTTATAGGAAGCTATTTTAGTGCATACGACTGGAACAATGGTTCAATGATAGCACTTATACTTCTTATAATTATATGTATAATCAGTCTTATATCAGCAGACAGCGATAATGAAGGTTCAGGACGCAGGCTGTAGATATATGTGATGGGAAAGAGGACAGGTATGTTTAAAAAATGTGTTAAATATGCAATTATCGGTCTTGTACTTATATTTATGTATGTTCCGATTCTTATATTAGCAGTATATAGTTTTACAGATTCACCTAATATTGGAGCTATTCATTCATTTTCGTTCCATAATTATGTGACATTATTTACAACACCAGAGCTTATAGATATGATTATAGGTTCAATTGCACTTGCAATTGGAAGTGCGGTGCTTGCTACAATACTTGGAACAACAGGTGCAATTGGAGCATTTTATTCTAAGAAAAATGTTAATGGTACAATGTCAGTTCTTAATCAGATACCAGTTGTTAATGCCGATGTTGTGACAGGTTTTTCATTATGTATTCTTCTGGTTGTTGTATTCGGGATAAGCAAGAATACTTATATTCCACTTATAATAGGACATACAGTGCTTAGTGCACCATTTGTATATCTTGCGGTTGTTCCCAAGTTAAAACAGATGGACCCAAGTCTTTATGAGGCTGCACTTGACCTTGGAGCGACACCGGGATATACGTTAATTCATATTATTATACCTCAGATTGCATCAGGTATTGTTTCAGGATTCGTTATGGCAGTTACTTTATCACTTGATGATTATTTTGTGGCAACTTATACGAAGCCTGCAACATTTGATACAATAAGTACATATGTTGTTAATGCAACAAAGGGTTCGCAGACTAATATTAAGACTGCATTATGGGCATTATCGACAATTATATTCCTGATTGTAGTTATAGTTGAGGTCGTTATGAATTTTGCACCTATAAAGAATGAAGCCCAGAAGGAGAAACATTAATGAATAAAAATGTGATTATAGATATTACATCTTATATCAGACATTTGACTAAAAAGGTTATAAAAGTTTCGCTTGCTATGATTTTGGTTGTTGAAATGCTGTCTGGAAGTATAACAGGAGTGTGGAAAGGATTTAATTCTACTAAAACAGAGGCGGCAGATAACGATACAATTACACTTAGAATATGTAACTGGGAAGAGTATATAGATGAAGGCGGCTGGAACGCTGATGAAACAATAGACCTTGAGAGCACAGATATCAGGGGCGATAATTCTATGGTTGATGATTTTGTTCAATGGTATTATAAGACATATGGCAAGAAGGTTAATGTCGAATATAGCTGTCTTGGAACTAATGAAGAACTTTACAATATGCTTACATTAGGTGATGAGTACGATTTAATATGTCCTTCAGAATATATGTTTATGAAGCTTATGACTGAGGGCTGGCTTGAACCATTTTCTGATGAATTCTACGACACGGGAATCAAAGAGAATTATTATGCAAAAGGGGTTTCACCATTTATAAAGCAGACTTTTGATAATAATACAATCAATGGTGAACCTTGGAGTAAATATGCTGCTGGATATATGTGGGGTGTTACAGGTATTATATATAATCCAGAATATGTTACAAAGGAAGAAGCATCGACATGGAAGATTATTAATAATGATAAGTTCAGACGTAAGATTACTGTTAAGGATAATGTAAGAGATACTATGTTTGCGGCAATTGGTGCAATCAAGTCTGATAAGTTAAGGTCGCAGGATTTTACCAAGCAGGCAGATTATACTGATAAGCTGGCAGAGGAGATGAATGACACATCAAAGGATACAGTTGATGAAGTATTAGAATATCTTCAGCAGGTTAAAGATAATGTATATTCATTTGAAACTGACAGTGGTAAGATTGATGCTATTACAGGTAAGATCAGTGCTGGCTATCAGTGGTCAGGTGATGCTGTATACATAATGCAGCAGGCAGAAGCTAATGATGTCGAGCTTAATTTTGCTATTCCAGAAGAATGTACTAATATGTATTTTGATGGCTGGGCAATGTTAAAATCAGGAATTAATGGCAATTCAGAAAAGAAGAAGGCAGCAGAAGCATTTGTTAATTTCGTATCTATGCCAGAAAATGCAGTAAGAAATATGTACTATATTGGCTATACATCAGTTATATCAGGTGGTCAGAGTCCTGTTATATATGATTATTTAAAATGGAATTATGGTCTTGAGTCACTTATGGAAGAGGATGATACAATAAGTGAGGCTGATGCAATAGATTATTCTTTAGGATATTTCTTCTCAGGAGTATCCAATGATTCAAGATATATATTAAGAACATCTAAGGCGCAGACAGAAGGAATGTTATCAGCACAGTATCCAACGGAAGAAGTAATGCATAGAAGTGCTATTATGCAGTATTTTGATAATGACGAAACAGCGAGAATTAATCAGATGTGGATAAATGTAAGATGTTTTAATATTCATAATGTACCAGTCTGGGTATGGATTGCCGCAGCCGTTGCTATCGTAGCTGTTATAGCACTAAGAATTGCGGATGTCATAAGACATAAGAAAATATAGATGTATAGGATATTCTTATATAGAATATTATAAAAATTATTATAAAAACAGAGAATAGAAAGTTGTATATTGGAGGAGAAGCTCCGGTTATACTTTCTATTCTCTGTTTTGATTTTATTATTACGCAACATATTAAAAGATATTGCGTGGTGTGACAGGGTAGTTATAATTTTAAGAAAAATGCACTATATCCCGGTAATTCCAATCCATTATTTAACTGTATTTCTCTATCGGTTATAAGGTCATATGCTTTGTCACAGCCCATATTAAATGAGGCAGAATAATTGTAATCAGCAGCATTTATTGCAACAAGTACACGCTCACTCTGCCACTCTCTTAAGAATACGCATTGTTCATTAGTGAGGACTATAGATGAGAAGTTACCATATTGTAATTCTGGCGATGTCTTTTTAGCATTGGCAAGCTTTGCAATCCAGTCAGATAATTCATTAAAGACAGGTGTGTCAAAGCAGGCTCTTAAGGCAGGGTCACCATCTTCTTTACGTCCAGTTGCACCCCATTCACTTCCGTAATATACACAAGGTATTCCTGGCATACCAAAAGCAAGAGCATATATTAAAGGAAGGTGACGGATGTTATTCAGTATGCTTGCAACTCTTGTGACATCGTGATTATCAACAAAAGATAGTAAATGCTTACCTTTGTATAGTGTCCAGTTCTCAGGTCCGAACTGCCTTAAAAGTGAATGGTTAATTTCAAACATATTCATTGAATTAAAGCTTGAATAAAGACCCTTGTAGCACTCATAATTAGTAACTGAATGAAGCATTTCGTCGTTCATAATCTGGTTATAATCGCCGTGCAGTGTTTCTCCTAACAGGAAGAAGTCTGGTTTTAAGCTGTCACAGAAGCTTCTTAATCTTTTAAGAAAATCGTGATTGAGGCAGTAAGCAACATCCAGTCTTAAGCCGTCAATATCAAATTCCGTAACCCAGCCTTTGATAGCATTAAAAATATGCTGTATAACATCTTCATTATACAGGTTAAGCTTTACAAGGTCATAACAGCCTTCCCAGCCCTCATACCAGAGCCCGTCATTATAATTAGAATTACCATTAAAATCTATTCTTGCAAACCAGTTGATATAAGGGGAACTTTCCCTGTTCTTTAACACATCCTGAAAAGCCCAGAAGCCTCTGCCAACGTGATTAAATACGCCGTCAAGAACAACCTTTATTCCTTCATTATGAAGATTATAGCACACGTTGGCAAAATCTTTATTAGTACCAAGCCTTGTGTCTATCTTTGTATAATCTCTTGTATTATATCCGTGAGTGTCAGATTCAAACACAGGAGAAAAATATATAGCATCAGCACCTAATCTTTTAATATGAGGTATCCAGTCGTTAACCTTTAAAATGCGGTGGTTAAGTACACCATCATTCTCAAATGGTGCTCCAGAAAACCCAAGAGGATATATTTGATAAAAAACACTTTCGTAAGCCCACATAGCAGCCTCCATTTATATATTTATATATATATTAATCGGCATTTTCTTCTTTATCAACAACCTTAATGATATTCTTTTTCTATATTATTCTGGATGAAATTATAGCAACTTACAATACAAAAGAATAATCGTTTATACATTGTCAGTTATATATTTCTTTGATATAATAATTATAACTTTATTATAGTAGAGTATAAAAGTTAAATCATTACTGATATGCTTGGATTATGTATTGAAAACATACATAGCAGTCAGGATGCATTAAACATAACAGCTAACGGATAATACAGCATACGGAACGGAGAAAAACCTATGAAGAAAAATAAGTGGTATACAATAAGCGTGTTTATAATAATGTGTGTATTGCTGAATCTGGCAGGAAAGTGCGTTGCTGGGCATTTCAGGCTTCCATTATGGCTTGATTCACTAGGAACAGTAGCAGCCACTTATGTATGCGGACCGATATGCGGTGTTATCGTTGGAGTTACTCTCAATATTCTTTATTCTATAATATATTCGTGGACATATGCCTGTTATGCCATAGTAAGTGTTTCTATAGCAGTAGTTGCTGGCATCTGCATAAGTAAGGATTATATGAAAACACCGCTTGGTACACTGACATCAAGTTTCTATATTGCACTTGTTTCGTGTTTTATTTCCGTGATTTTTAATTATATGTTTTTTAATGGTTATACCAATAATATATGGGGTGATGGAGTTATTGAGTCACTTTTGGGAATAGGCTTTAATGATTTATTAAGTCACATTGCAGGACAATTTTATATTGATTTTCCTGATAAGATTATAACTGTGCTAGCATTATATATATATGTAAAGTACGACAAGGGAAAGAACAGATTTGATAAAAGGATGATGACAGCCTGTATATATATCGGGATAGCTGCTATGGCAGCAGTACAGCTTGTGGAAACAGGCACACCTGAGTGCGTGTATGCAGCTTCTGATAACAGTAGGAATAATCAGAATAGTATAGAAGAAACACCAGATTATAATACTTATCTTCAGACCATTTATGGAAGAGAAAACGGAATACCAGGCGGCTGTGCCAATGATATAGCACAGACTAATGATGGAATACTATGGATAGGAACTTATGGTGGTTTATACAGGTATAATGGTACAGAGTTTAAATGGGTGGATGAATATTCCTCTGTTAAGACGGTAAACTGTCTGTATAAAGATGAAGAGGGAAGATTATGGATAGGAACCAATGATAGCGGTGTATCGATAATGATTGATGAAACAATCATAAATGTTGTATCAGAAAAGGAAGGATTATCAGCTGATTCCGTAAAGTGTATAACACAAGGTTCTGATGGTGATTACTATATTGGTACGACAGGTGCTATGTCAGTAGTTTCTCTGGCTGGTGGATTAACAGTTAAAAGCTATATAGATGATATAAAATATGCTGTAAGTGCAGACTCTGATAAGAACGGTAACATAGCAGCCGTTAGTGATAATGGACAACTTAGTATTGTAAAAAATGCAGCAGTTATTTCAGAATATAGTGCATCGGATGGTGGAAGATATACAACGTGTTCATTTGATGATGCGGGTATGTTATATGTGGGAACATCAAAAGGAAATATAGATAAATATAATATAAATAATAATGCTTACGTACTTACAGAAAGCATAAGCTGCAATGAATTTAATAATATTAAAGAAATATATTTTGTAGATAACACATTAACAGAAAATGCCACACTTTTTGTATGTGCAGATAATGGTATAGGATATTATGACAGCCAGAATCGATTTATAAACATTGATACAGGCAGCTTTAATAATTCAATAGATCATATGACAGCAGATTATCAGGGAAATCTCTGGTTTACATCATCAAGACTTGGGCTGTTAAGATTAAGCAGATCAGCGTTTACACAGCTTAATTATGAACATACCGATGAAAATCTGGTTGTAAACACAGTTACAATGTGGAATGGAAATTATTACATAGGTACAGACAGTGGAATTGCCGTTTCATATGCAGCTGCAGGCAGTAGTTCGGCTAATGGTGATTATATTCAGAAGCAGGACGGCTCTGTGAATGAGCTTGTGAATAAACTTGTAAAAGAGCTGGATAACGTAAGAATAAGGTGCATAACAACAGACAGTAAAAATAATATGTGGATATGTACAACCGGTAAAGGAATATATGAGGTTACATATAGTGGTGAAATTATAAGATATGATGAGAATAATGGACTAAGTGGAAACAGATACAGGACTATAACAGAGTTAAGTGATAATACAATGCTTGCAGCAGGTGATACAGGACTTAGTTATATTGTAGATGAAGCTGTCACTGGCAATATAGGTTATTCCATGAAAAACAGTAAGGTTTTATGCACCCTTGAAACAGATATACCAGATTACGGAAGAGTTATACTTGCAGGAACAGATGGCAATGGAATAGAGGTTATTAGTGATGGAAGAGTAATAGATAATTATGATAAGGATGATGGTCTTAGTTCAGCGGTTATATTAAGAATGGTAAAGGATGATTCTGGTGAAGGCGTATTCATAGTAACAAGTAACAGTCTGTGTTATATGGATAAGTCATGCGTTATAAGAATATTGGATAATTTTCCTTACTATAATAATTACAATGTGGTTAATGGAAACAATGATAATCTTTTTGTGCTGGGCTCAGCCGGAATATATGTTGTTGATAGGAATGCATTACTTTCCGGGAAAGAGCTTGATTATAAGCTGCTAAATGGAGATTGTGGACTTGAAAAAGCACTTACGCCGAATGCATGGGATTATATCGATGTTAATAATAATCTGTATATGTCAACCGATGATGGTGTAGTGATAGTCAATCTCAATGATTATAGTGCCAGGATAAGGTCATATCGTATACAGATGAAGTCAGTAAAAGTAGATGGAGAAACTCTCAGGATAAAAAGAGGAGAAGAGCTTTATATTGACAGTAAAGCACAGATGATAGAGATGTTCCCTGAGATTATAAACTATTCTGTTAACACTCCTTATGTAAGCATATATCTGGAAGGGTATGATACTGAACCAAGGATAATATTGCAAAGTGATCTGACTAACATAATATACACGAACATACCTGTAGGCACATATACATTTCATTTATCAGTTCTTGATGAAAATGGCAGGGAACCAATATCTGAAAACACATATACAATTATTAAGGAAGCAAAGATATATAACTATTGGTGGTTTAAGGTGTATATGGTTGGAATATTTGGACTTACAGTTGCATATCTTACGTGGATAATATTCCATACACAGATTAAAAGAACCATTGATTTTCAGAAGAAAGAGCTCGAATTTGTAAAGAAACAGCTTGAGATGGGAAACGAAACAGTTCTTACTATCGCAAGGACTGTTGATGCAAAGGATGTTAATACAAGCCAGCATTCACTAAGAGTATCTGAGTATTCAGTTATGATAGCAAAGGAGCTTGGATATAGTGATGAAGAATGTGAAAACCTTAGAAAAGCAGCGTTGCTTCACGATATAGGAAAGATAGGTATTCCAGACAGAATACTTAACAAACCGGAAAGACTTACAGATGAAGAGTATGCCATTATGAAATCACATGTTGAAAAAGGAGCGGAAATACTTAAAAGCTTTACTCTTGTTAATCATGTTGAGGAAGGAGCACTTTATCATCATGAAAGATATGATGGAAAAGGATATATGCAGGGTCTTAAGGGGGAAGAGATACCGCTTAATGCAAGAATTATCGGAATAGCAGATACATTTGATGCCATGACAGCTAACAGAGTATATAGAAAGAAGCTTGATAAGGACTATGTTTTAGGGGAAATACGAAGAGGCAGCGGCACACAGTTTGACCCGGAGCTTGTGGATATTATGCTTAGACTTATTGATAGTGGCAGGATAGACATTGATAATCTGTATAAGGATGGTGAAGCAGATGAAGATAAGTAATATTAAGAAAATATCCGGCAGGGTATTGTCTTATATAGTAAGCAGGGAGAGTATCATAACTCTTATAACATGTGTTGCAGTAAGCATCATCATAGGTGCCTGTATGGTTTATTCAAGAAAAGATGAAGATAAGAGCATCAAGGTAGGGATAATATATGTAGGTGATGCAAGTACTGCATATACAGACAATTTCATAGAGGCACTTGCGGATATAAAGGAAGAGTATGGCGATAAGGTTGAAGTTATGCATATGTATAATGTTGCCGGGGGAACAGAAAGAGAATATCTTGAAAGACTTGTAAATGCAGGCTGTAATCTGATATTTTCTACAAGCTATAACTATGGTGAAACAACTAAGGAGCTGGCTGGAAAGTATCCAGATGTACAGTTTTGTATGGCAACCGGCTCTAATGCTAACGAGGAGCCATACTATGCTAATTATCATACATTTATGGGTGCTATATATGAAGGAAGATATGTAGCAGGAGTTGCGGCAGGCATAAAACTGAAGGAGCTTATATCAGAAGGGATAATAACAGAAAATGAGGCTAAGATAGGATATGTTGCAGCGTATCCTAATGCGGAGGTTATATCAGGATATACAGCTTTTTTGCTTGGAGCAAGATCAGTTGTGGGTAATACTACCATGACAGTAAAGTATACATACAAGTGGAATGATTATCGTACTGAAAAGAAGTATGCAAGAGAACTCATAAATGAGAAGTGTGTTATTATATCACAGCATTCAGATACAGCAGGACCAGCGACTGCCTGTGAGGAAACAGCCTCAGATGTACCTGTTTTTAATGTAAGCTATAACAAGAGTATGTTTGATGTAGCACCAACGACATATCTTACGGGCTGTAAGATAAACTGGAAGCCATATATGAAGGCAGCAGTTGATGCGGTTCTTAATGGAAAGGTGATTGAGAAGAATATCAGAGGTAATATACATGGTAATGATGTGGGAGCCGGCTTTGATGAAGGCTGGGTTTCAATGCTTGAGTTTAATGATATTGTTGTGGCAGATGGCACTAAGGAAATGGTAGCAGATGTTATCGAGCAGTTTAAGAAGGATAGGCTTACTGTGTTTAAAGGTGATTACATAGGCGTAAATACTGACAATCCAAATGATATCATAGACCTTAGTGAAGGCTTTGTGGAAAATAAAGACAGCTCAGCACCATCGTTTAACTATATATTAAAGGACATTATTACGATAGAGTAAAAATACATTATTACGCATTATTACAATAGTACATTATTACGACATTATTACAATAGAGTAAAAACACTTGACTGTACAGCTTTTTATATGATAGAATATGCAGGCTTTAAATGGTTTTATTGGAAACGAAACATCCTCCTGGATGATAACGAACAACACATTGAGTTAAGTTATCATTAAGGAGGATTTTTTTTATGCCAAAAAACAAATTTCAGGACGTAGTATTCACAATTATTATGGCAGCTATTATGGTGTACGGGATGGTTGTTTATAATATAGCTCTTAACACAGGAACAGTTGATGGAACAACTTTTATTGCAGCATTACACGAGTTACCAATAATGGTGCCAGTTGCTTTCATTCTTGAGTTCTTTATAGTTGGAAGGCTGGCAAGGCTGCTGGCATTTACTGTTATGAAGCCAACAGACAGACCACAGTTTATCACATATGCAATATCTATATGTATATGCTGTATCATGTGTCCTGTTATGAGTTTTGTTGCAACAATACTTTTTAAGGAACCATCTTTTGGTACGTGGGTTAAGACATGGGCTATGAATTTCCCTATGGCAATACTTTATCAGATGTTTTACTGTGGACCATTTGTACGTCTTATCTTCAGAGCAATATTTGAAAGAAAAGACAGCAGGCAGAAAGAAGCCATAGAAGCATAATTCCTGCTGCGTTAGTACAGCATTTATTGAGATATTTAGTCTGGTGATATTATCCAAGGTATGAGAAAAGCATAACTACTATGCCTAGTATAACAAGTATGACTCCTGTTGCACGGTTAAGTGTTTCAGGAGTAGCTTTGTTTGCAAAGATAGCTGCTATTCTTGCCCATATAAGTGTAAATACGATACATAATAGCCACACAGTTATATCAGGTATTCCACCAATCGTAAAGTGTGATACAGCGCCTGTGAGTGCTGTAAAAGTCATAATAAATACACTTGTTCCGACAGCAGTTTTCAGCTCATATCCAAGAACAGAGGTAAGTATAAGCAGCATCATCATACCACCGCCGGCACCGATGAAGCCACATATAAAGCCGATTAATACGCCGCATACAACTGATTGTATGGCACGTTTCTTAGCAGACACACCCTCCATGGTTTCCTTTGTAGTCATAACAGGTCTTATGATGAATTTAATTCCAAGAAGAAATGTCATAAATACAGAGAAGCTGCCCATTGTAGCTGATGGAACAAGGCTTGATACATAGCTTCCTACAACAGTGAATATAAGAACACTGACCATCATAATAAGTCCGTTTTTAATGTCTAGATTCTTGTTTTTTCCATATGTATATGCTGATATGGCACTGGCAAGCACATCAGAAGAAAGTGCAATGCCGACAGCCATATAAGGATCCATTCCCAAAAATGTGATAAGCATAGGGCTGATTACGGCAGCGGCACTCATACCGGCAAAGCCAGTTCCAAGACCGGCTCCCATACCTGCAAAAAAAGTTACAATAATAATTAAAAATAATGACGACATAATTTATATACCTCCTTGTTTTGCGAAGCAAAATGCGACTGCCTATGCAGGAGCAGAGGTATTTGCCTCTTTTCTGTGCACAATTCTAATAAAAATAGTTTGGTGTCAGGTGTGCACCAACACTAGTTGTCTTCAAGTATCTTATCCAGATTATCTTCTATCTGTTTCATACCAATAAAAAAAGCCTTTTTAGTGGCAGTGTCCATATTATCAAAAAGCTGTTTAAGAAAATCTTTCTGTAAGGCCTGCCCTTCTTTAATTATTTCCTCTGCCACAGGTGTGCATATGAGCTGTGTTTTCCTTCTGTCACCTTTGGTTTCTTTTCGTATGATATAACCATCACACACAAGCCTGTCAACATTGACAGAAACAAGATTAGCTTTGATTTTTCTTACCTCCACAATATCTCTTGCAGTTGTATATTCTGGATTATTTGCAAGAAACATAAGAATATCGAAAGCTGTCTGTGGAAGATTAAACTTATGTAAAAGCGGTTTGCATACTGAGTTATATGCAAGATTGATTTTTTGTGCGAATTCAATTCCTGAGTTCATAAGAGAATCAGCCTCCTTATAGTAATATTAAGATTGCATATAATAGTTAGTTCTCGTAGTATTAACATTAAACAGATAATCTTTATGTGATAAGATCACAAACTACAAAAATGAATAGTTCAAATTTGAAGTATTATAACACGCTTATATTGATAAGTAAAGACTGAAAGAAAATACTGAAAACGATTTTCTAAAGCAGACTATTGATTGTATTTATATTAGGTTTTTAACATTAGAATATAGTAAAGATTTTGTGAGTTGAATCTAACATTAGTGTAACCATTGAAATTACATCTATTTTTTGATATGATTACTACTGTTAAAGAGAGGTGTTTATAATGCAGATTTCAAGCAGATTTACAATGGCAATCCATATGTTTGCCTGTATAGATACATTTTCGGACCAGAAGATGACTAGTGATTTTATGGCAGCAAGCATCGGAACCAATCCGGTGATTGTCCGTAAAATATTGCAACAATTAAAGGCAGCTGGTCTTATTGAAGTTGCAAGAGGGACAGGCGGTGTGACAATTACCAGACCATTGGAGCAGATTACATTCCTTGATGTGTATAAAGCAGTGGAGTGTGCACCAGATGAAGAATTGTTTCATTTTCATGAGAATCCCAATCAGAAATGTCCGGTAGGAAAGAATATTCATAATGTTCTTGATAAGAGGCTGTTAGAGGTACAGAGGGCAATGGAGGAAAAACTTTCAGAAATGACACTTGCTGATGTGAAAAAAGATATTGCAGTGTATACAGATAAAGAGTAGCATACAGACGGCTTCGGATGCGTGATTATATCATCACAATTTCCGAAGCCTTTTTTATTTGTTGTATTCAATGTAAAACTTTTAAAGGGAGTTGTAACAAAAAAAGTTACAAAAAGTTTGATGTAACTATTGACATTACAATAAACAAATGCTATAGTACAAATGCAAGATGTAACAAACAATGTTACAACAAATTAAGGATGTAATAGTATGAAAAATAAGATTTTTCATACGCAAGAAAGGAGATTAAAATGCAGAAAGTAGTAGAATTTTTACAGAAAAATCCAGTTCAGTATTTAGCAACAGTCGGAAGAGATGGAAAGGCAAAATGCCGTCCATTCATGTTTTGCTTTGAGCAGGATGGAAAGCTTTGGTTCTGTACTAACAACACAAAGGATGTTTACAAGGATATGTTAGCAAATCCTGAAGTAGAAGTATCAGTATCTTCTCCTGAATATGCATGGATTCGACTTCATGGCAAAGCAGTATTTGAGGATAGCAAGAGTGTAAAGGAAGGATGCATGAACAATCCTATCGTTAAGGGACAGTACCAGACAGCAGATAATCCTATTTTTGAGGTATTCTATCTTGAAAACCCTCATGGTATAATCGCAGATTTCTCTGGAAATCCACCTTATGAATTTTAATATACACGAAGCAACGAGCCAAAGTTTATGCTTGCACGATACTTTGGCAACTGCCGTGATAACTTGAGAAACTTGCGAAACGTGTTTCTCAAGTTAAAGATAGTCAACAGAAAAAATTATAGTCTTCGGGGCAAGGTGTAATTCCTGACCGGCAGTATAGTCTGCGAGCAAAAAGCTAATATGGTGCAATTCCATAACCGACGGTAAAGTCCAGATGAGAGAAGATATGATAAAGCAAGTCCCGTAGGAAATCACGTCCTGCGGGCTGTTTTAAATTCAGGCATATCTCAAAAAAAGGGGATTTATGAGTAACAATACAGCAACTATTAATACAAAACTGGACGTTGTGCTATTCAATGCATTGCCGTTTAATATATTAAAAGGCTTGGTGATTGGAGCAATTACTATGATAATATATAAAAAACTTACATCGATACTGAAAGGAGCGACTTTGAAATGACAAAAATGGATTATCTCAAACTTCTGGTGGATGAAATTCATTCAACAACAGTTGCAACGATAGGTTCAGATGGACATCCTCAGACAAGAATCATAGATATGATGTACTATAATGAAGAGGGGGTGTATTTCCTTACAGCAAAAGGAAAAGCATTTTATGACCAGTTAATGGAGCAGCAGTATGTGGCAATATCTGCAACAAAAGATAAAATTGCGGTGTCTTTTCGGGGAAAAATAAAGAACATTGGGAAAAAGAATCTTGATGTTATGTTTGAAAAAAATCCATATATGAAGAAAATCTACCCAGGAGATACGAAAGATGCAATTGAAGTGTTTCAGCTGTATGAGGCACAGGGCGAATATTTTGATATCAGCAATCCGTCAAATATTGTGAGGGATACTATAACAATCGGGAAAACTGAAGCAGTTCAGACAGGTTATTTTGTTGGAAAAGAATGTATTGGATGTAAGTTGTGTTATTCTGTATGTCCGCAAAAGTGTATTGATATATCTTCAGTTTCAGTTGTAATCAATCAGAATCATTGTCTGCATTGTGGAAGATGTGCAGAAATCTGTCCGAAGCAGTGTGTTGGGAAAAGAGGGTGAGCTATGGTTTTTAAGAAAATCAGAAGAAGGCATATTGATTGGAGAAATTTCTTATGCAGTACTCCGGCAAGGGATTATGTATTCCAGAAGGAGGAATATGTAAGTCAGCTTGGCAGGGCTGCAGAATATATAAGAAAAGCAGACAGTATCATAGTTGGAGCCGGAGCTGGTGCATCGACAGCAGCGGGAATCCAATATGGTGGTAAGAGATTTACGGATAATTTTGGAGAATTCATAGAAAAATACGGTGGGCACTATATGACAGACATGTATGCAGCTGGATTTTATCCATATCCGTCTGAGGAGGCAAAGTGGGGATACTGGTCAAAACATGCATTGATGAACCGCTTTGATTCTCCGGCATTGCCGCTTTATACCGAGCTTTATGATATTGTGAAAAGCAAGGAGTATTTTGTACTGACTACCAATGTGGACCATCAGTTTTATAAAGCAGGATTTGATGAAAAAAGAATATTTGCAACACAGGGAGACTATGGGAAAATCCAGTGCCAGAAAGCTTGTCATCAAAAAACATATGATGCAAAAGACCTGTTTTGTAAAATGGATGAAGCAAGAAAAGACTGTCTGATTCCATCAGAGCTTGTACCAAAATGTCCGGTGTGTGGCGGCAATATGGCTATGAATCTCCGTTGTGATAATTATTTTGTGGAAGATGAAGCTTGGCATGAGGCAGCTGACAGATATGCGGGTTTTCTGGAACATAATAAGGATAAAAAGGTTGTTCTTCTAGAACTTGGAGTTGGATTTAATACGCCGATTATTATACGTTTTCCTTTTGAAAAGATGGTACGGGAGAACCCGTCATACAGTCTGATACGTCTGAATATGGACGAAGCGGTAGTGCCGGAAAGTTTCGGGGAACGTGCAATTGGTATTGGCGGTGATATGGCAAAGGTAATTACTGATATAAGGGGGCTAGTGTAAAAAATAAGATTTTTCACACGCAAGATTTGTGTTCGCACAAACTTGAGATGCGCAAAGAACAGCGCAAGAATGGAGTATTATTATGACACAGGATGAGCGAAGAGAATATCTGATTCAGTATCTTTTAAAAGAAGAAATACGGTTTGGCAGACAGAACATTCCTACAGATAAGCAGGGGCAGGAAAATCTGCTCCGCTCACTTATGAATGTCAGACCGCCAAGACCAATCAGCAATGATTTTTTGAAAATACAGGATGAGTACCTTACAGAAAGAAATATAGAGCGTGGAATAACAGATGTTGCCACGCTTGCACCTGTCAAATCCGATTCGCGATTATATATCTGGCAGGGCGATATTACAACACTGAAATGTGATGCAATTGTAAATGCCTGCAACTCACAGATGCTTGGGTGTTTTTCGCCGATGCATGCCTGTATTGATAACTTTATTCATACTTATGCAGGAGTTGAGCTGCGTCTGAAAATGCATGAAATTATGGCAAAGCAGGGACATGAAGAAGAGACTGGCAAAGCAAAGATAACATCGGGCTACAATCTTCCGGCAAAATATATTCTTCATACGGTAGGACCTATTATACAGTGGGAAGTCACAAAGGAGGATGAAGCCCTGCTCGCAAGCTGCTACACAGAGTGCCTGAAGCTTGCGGCTGATACAGGTGCAGAATCTATTGCATTCTGTTGCCTGTCCACGGGAGTATTCCGTTTTCCACAGCAACGAGCTGCTGAGATTGCAACGGACACTGTAAAGCAGTATCTTGACAAAGACAACAGAATAAAAAAGGTAATCTTTAATGTGTTTAAGGATGAAGATTTAAAAATATATAATGGATTGTTATAAGTGTCTGTTGAAATATCCTATTTATTCATTATTTGCAATTATTCACCCAGGCAAACATCAGAACGAGGAGGAGCACATAATGGGAACACTTGAGAAGTAACAACAATTGCATAAAAAGCATATTATAAATGTCAGAATTTTATATAAAGTAAGGCAGTATCATTTAGTGCTTACGTTGTGACAGTTAATAATATGAAATTTGACTTGGTATTTTGTGTTGGTGTATGTAGTAAAATAGTGTATAATTATTAACAAGATATGAATGTGAGATGTAATTATGTTATTAGGAGGAAAATGATATGAAGTGGGGAATTCTGGCTACCGGTAATATTGCAAAAAAATTTGCATCAACTATAAATCAGATGAGTAATGAAAATGAGCAGCTTGCAGCAGTAGGCTCCCGGCACATGGATAGTGCAAAAGCTTTTGCCAGGGAGTATGACATTCCACGATTTTATGATTCTTATGAAGCATTAGTAAATGATTCGGATGTTGAGGCTGTTTATGTAGCAACACCGAATAGTTTGCATTATGAGAATTGCAGACTTTGCCTTGAACATGGTAAGCATGTACTTTGTGAAAAGCCATTTACAATAAATGAGAAACAGGCACAGGAGCTGTACAGGCTGGCAAAGGATAAGCATCTTTTTATTATGGAGGGATTATGGATATGGTTTCTGCCATTGTATAATCGTCTGCGTAATATCCTTCTTCAGGGAACAATTGGAGAAATTAAACATATTTCCTGTCAGTATGGATTTGTTGCAACGGGTGCCAGAAAAGAGCGTAAATTTAACTCTGCACTTGGTGGAGGTGCTCTGTTGGATATTGGAATTTACAATCTGGGATTTTTGCGTATTGTTACAGGGTGTGATCCGCAGAATGTAGAAACCACAAAAGTGCATATTAATGAGAATGGAACAGATGATTACAGTTGTCTCAAACTGACATATAATGATGGATGTATTGCAGAATCAGTCCAGACAATAGGACAGGAATTGAAACGTAATGCCAGAATTGAGGGAACAAAGGGAAGTATATTTTTGCCGGATTTCCAACACGCAAAGACCTTGATACTTGAGGTGGATGGTAAAGATCCGGAAACAATCGAGTGCCCGGTTGATATAAATGGATTTGAATATGAGATTCGTGAAGCAGGCAGATGCATAGCATCAGGAAACAATGCCAGTGCTATTTATACACCGGAAGACAGTATTGCACTTACAAGGCTGATGTATGATATCCGTATGAGCTGGAATATGATATTTGATGGTGAGATACAGGAATAAACCGACAAATAGCTTATTTCAAATAGTTATTCAATATTGTCCCTAATAGATAAAGGAAATGTGAAAATAGTTTCAGTATTAGGTGTTTAATGGCGATCATATATTGAATCTTTCTGAGGTTTCAACAATTGCTACATTTCCTACAGTTGATCCAGATTTAACTAAATATACATCATGCAACTGAGGTTTATCATCTGTTACCGGTTCAATAAGGGAATCTAAAACCTTACGCTGTTCACATCTATATTGTAAAATCCCCAATATCAGTAATAATTTTTTTAAACATTTAAAATTATAACTCAAATATTGTATTATAACTTTATTTGAGTTATAATGCATAAAATAAGTTATGAATGGAGGCATATATATATGGAATATCTCCAAAAAGTTCTAGGATTGAAACTGACCTATATAAATGATGACATTAAACATATACCCAATTTTATTGGAACAAGATATGTTCTGCGTAATGTACTATTAGATAGACAAAAAGCTGTTTTTATATATCCTAAAACGGAACTAGAGCAGATTGAAACATTAAAAAAACATATTTCAAAGATAAAAAGCATAGTAAATTTACCTGTTGTTATGATTCTGGACGAAATCACATATCGTCAGAAGGAATATTTGCTTCGGGAGAAGATTCCATTTGTTGTAAATAATAAACAGATATATCTGCCTTTTATGGCGTTATATTTACAGGAACGTTGCAATGCAGAAACATTTCCTAATGAGGAAATACTTCCTTCAGCTCAGGTTCTGTTGTTGTACTTTATATATAATGGGACTGTTGAAATAACAACGAGTCAGGTAGCAAAAGAACTTGGACTCACACCTACATCTATTTCAAGGGCTTCTCGTCAGCTTGAAAAATTAGGATTAATACAGACTATGAAAACAGGTAAGCAGAAAATTATACATTCTGATAGCTCACCCAAAGAGTTATTTGAGAGAACTCAGCAGAAATTACTTAATCCAGTAAAAAAAACTGTATATATACCTAAAACTTGTGTGACTTCTGAATTGTTAGAAAGCGGATATTTCGCATTAGCTCATTATACAATGCTAAATGTTCCACAAATCAAATGTTTTGCAATAGATAGTATTTCGCGTTGGAAGGATGTTATGACAAATAATTTACTTGATTCAGAAAATCAAATGGCAGTTGAAATGTGGAGATATAATCCACATTTATTATCAAAAGAAGATAAGGTAGATGAACTTTCTCTAGCATTGTCATTGAGAGATGATGCAGATGAGCGAGTTGAAGCAGCAGTAGATGAGATGTTGGAAAAATTATGGGGAAAAATATAAATGGTTACAGGAATTAAAAGCTTTAAAGAGTGGTTTAAAGGAAATGAAGAGCAATATACAATTATTGGAGGTTCATATGTAAAGGATACGAAAGATGCACATGAAAAGTATAATTTTAAGCCGGAACACTTAAAACTAAAGGGATTCCCAGAAGGTGAGTATTGTCTTGGATTTGTGGAGACGAAAAGTACAAGTGCAGGAAAAAGGAACCAGCTAAATATTGAAAAGATAGAGAGCTGCAGTGATCTTAAAAATGATACAGAAGTTGATGATGTGCGGGTTGTGTACTGTGCATTATATCCGGACTCTTTTGATGAGGAAATAATTAATGCAAAGAAGAATATAATTATTAAAATTCAGGAAGCATTTTTAACTAGCGGGATATCCGATGAATTATTTAAGGTGAAAGATGTACCCTTACATGAGATAGGATTTAGTGTCAGAGTCGAGAATGCACTCAGGCGTTCCGGGATAAATTCGTTAAAAGAATTGGTTCTCTGTTCCAGATGTGATTTATTAAGGGTAAGAAATTTAGGGAAAAAAGGAAGGGCAGAGCTTGAAGCACTTCTTTTGGATAAGTATGGGGTTACTTTAAGAGAAGGATTAAAAATTTAGTGCTTAAAAAGACATGATAACAGTTCTTATACTATAAAGGCAGTATATGTATGGGAAAATCGGAATTTATAAAGGAGAATATTGATGAAACTATTTTTATGTTCGCACTTTT
>ERZ791744.387-NODE-387-length-46100-cov-8.327310_pt1 | contig 46100 bp, 41 predicted proteins | sample MGYA00510039_ERZ791744 | MGnify/ENA primary metagenome ERZ791744 (study PRJEB30046, sample SAMN00791969) | human gut metagenome | study: EMG produced TPA metagenomics assembly of the A metagenome-wide association study of gut microbiota in type 2... | reverse complement strand
GGGGGGGGGACAGCGGTGGTCTGATATATTCGACGAATAGGAAGAATACCGTAGGTATTCATGAAGGAGCAGATACTTCATTTAAGTATTATGTCCTGGCACACTCTGTAAATGATGCCTTAGGTGTAGTTAGATATTGATTAAATGTTTATTAAATAGTACAGGGAAGGAGTAATAATCTTTCCCTGTACTATTATCTTTGAAAAAAATATCGTAAATGAGATTCACATTAATATTATTGGGGGTATTCATATACTTAATGGGTTGTACATCCAAAGACAGAGAGAAATCTGATGAATCAGAACAAGCCAGATCGGAAAGGCTTGCAGCCTCTCTTAATGACTCTTTTGGTATCAACTCTTCTAAAGCAAATCCCAAATATCCGGATTATTATGGAGGCTACTATCATGATAATGGTAAGTTAGTAATACTTATTACTAAAGGAGCCAAAAACTATGAGAAGGATTTGGATCGCAGAGTCGGTAATGAGGATTATGTTACGAAGGATTGTGATTTTTCCTATAATGACTTGCTGAAAGTTCACAAAAAAGTAGAAGACTTTTTTCTAAATGAAAGAAATGAATCAATAATAGATGAAATAACCATAAATTCTATGGGTGTAGATACCCGGAGCAATAGAATATTTATCTCTTTGAAAGAATGCACTCCGGAAAAAATAGCCTTGTTTAAAGACAAAATAATAGATTCGCCAGTTGTAAGATTTGAAGAATGGAATGGTCCGATTATCGCAGAGTGATACATGGTTATATGTTCTTGTCGTAAAAACATGTAAAGCCCAAATACAGATTAAAAAGTAAAAGTTCGACCTATGACAACTATCCTTGGCTGCAGTACATGGCTCAGGCTTGTTCTTCTTGTGCGGTTTTTGCCAAGAAAACTCCAATAACTGATTTTGCACCTAGCTCGATGAGCTTTCTTTTGACTTGGATAAATCCGGTACCGGAATTAAGGACATCGTCCAGTAATATTACTTGCTTATTTTTAAATAGCGAAACATTGAATTTTAAATTGAAATCTTGTCGGCATTTCTTATACCTTTGAGTTCTTCCCTGTCTTTTTCTATTTCGATAGCATTGAAGCCGTTCTGTATACCGGTTCTTTCGCATAAAAGATAACAGAAGGAGGAAAATCGTTGGTTGTGTTTTTCCCGGGTGGATGCAGGAATGGGAACTAATATGGAATTATCTCTTTTATTTGTAATCATATAGATGCGGCTCATGGCCATAGAGAAAAGCTTCACAGAAAGAGAAACGGCATGTCCTTCTTTCATGCGAAAAAGGAGATTGGTTATCTTTTTCTGTTCGGTTGTTGCCTTAATGCCTCGTGAGACGGGGACGTAATCGTATAAATAAAGGCACAGGCTCCCATCTATTCTTAAAAAACTTTTGAAGTAGTTCTCCAATGGGAAAAATAACTGATGAAAATCACTGCGGAAGGCAAAATCAATAATATCATTCCACATCTTAATTTTGTCTTTGTCTTCAAAAGTATGCAAATAACCGGCAATAAATGTGTGTTCATGCAGACCAAGTCCAATAATCAGTTCTTTATTAAATGGATAACTGTAGACAATAAGCCAACCATTATCCGTATACAACTGCTGGAGGTCGGAATCGGTAGAGCAGAGGAAGTAGAATTGTCCTCTTTCATCAAATTGTACGACAGCATCGCCATTATGTATATGGGTCTTCTTTATAAACCTGACTAAATCATCCATTTGGTCGGAACCAAAAGAACATTGAAGGACAAAGTTATTCATAGTTATTTTTTTGCAAAGATAGGATTATTCAACCAATTAGAAGAATGCCGGACCTTCTGATTAACTTGATCTATATGAATTTCATACTGAGGTATTAAAATATCTTCCCCGTTTTGAAAAGATTCTGGCTTATCCTCATTCGAATATGTCTATTCCGACTGTTTGCAACAGGCGGAATAGATTTAAGAATATTCTTTAAATCACCTGTCATCTTAGAAAGATTTTGTAGGATGCAAAGTTAAAGCTGTTCTCGGGGAATCAACCGGTTTTGATGCCGACAAAAACGGACACTAATAAGACAAATCCAGCCAAATAGAAAATGCTCTGGAATGTGATATAGACAAACTATACACCACTTTTACAGGGAAGATTGAATTACACTTTAAAACATATTCTTGCATGTTGATCTGGCTACTTTGGGGAATTGTAACAGGCAAATTATGGCAGACAAATGCAAAAGATGGCAACGAAGCATTCTTTGTGGATAGTGGTTTGATTATCAATGTATATTTGCCTGCATAAATTAAAAAATGAAGTAAATGGAAGTTGTAACAATCGAAAAAGATACATTCGAAGAGATTGTGCGGGATGTAGACGAGATTAACTCTATGGCAGAAGATTTGCTGAAAAAGTTCAAACCAGCCCGTACTGAATGGTTGGACCATGTAAATGTGTGCCAGATGTTAAACATCAGCAAACGGACCCTGCAAAATTATAAGGATCAGAAGATCATACCTTATACACGTATTAGCCGGAAAAGTTATTTCAAACTTTCGGATATTGAAAATTTTTTGAACCATAAAAAAAGATGTAATGATGGAATTAATGACTAAGGAACATGATGTAATCAAGAATTTATTTTCCATTATTTACAGGTTGAAAGAGGAGATAGAAGAGATTTCCCGTACTTGTAGACCGTGTATGAATGGAGAGATCTATATGGATCATGAAGAGGTTTGTAAAGTTCTTCATGTATCAAGGCGAACTTTGCAGCAATATCGGGATGATGGTATTATTCCGTTGATTCAGTTACCGGGTAAGGTGATTTATCGGGAAACGGATATAATGCTATTGCTGGAAAGAAATTACAAGGGAGTTAATATTGAATAGTCCGATAAGTAAGATCAAATTCATAATATATAAGTGATGGATGAAAAGATAAAAGCAAATACGATGCAGGCTGATCCGGAGTCTGCCGGAGACGGTACAAAGAAACAGCGCTTTAGGTTATTTACCTCTATGTGGGGGTTCTTCAGTAAGTTTTTTAGTTCCTTGGGTAACTTGATAAGCGGATCTAAAGCAGCAGATGAAATTACTAACACTAATAGAAAGGCTCAATCAAATACAATTAAAAAGAAACCGATAGGTTTGGTTAGCCTGATTCGCATGGCAGGAAAAGTGACTGGATTTTTGTTAAAATCTGCATGGAAATATGTAGGTTATCCTTTGCTCGTGGAACCGCTGGTAGAATTTCCAAAGGTGCTTAGAGGGAGGAATATGGACCATGTATTTAATAAGACCAAGCAGGTTGAGCCAAAGAGTGATTTCACTGTTTGTCCGAAGATTCGCTTAGAAAATGAGAATAAGTTGGATTCTTCTAAGAATCATCCTCTGCGTCAGGAGAAAGATAATACTAGTGGAATGCGTTACAAGCAAGAAAAGGAGCATTCTAAGAGAGATAATAACAAAGGCATTAAGCTGTAATATTGTGTCAAGCAATTAATGATTTTCCGTAGTGAAAACAGGTCAAGGAGATTCGTTTCTATCTGAAGTGTTATAAAAAAAGAGGGAAAACGAAGATATACCAACCGTATTTCTTCGTTTTATCAGTAGATTCTTACCTGCAATTGATGGATAGAATTTCATTTATATTGGTTGTATAGCATTGTGACAAATTGTTTTGTTTCAAATGCCATTTCGCAGATTTGTCATACCCTTGTGCGGCAACACGAACGCCATGCTTGTACTTATCGTTAATCCGGTCAATGGCTTGCATCAACTTGTCGGATTTTGCTGTATCATTGCTTTTAAAGAGATCCAATTGAATACAATTCTTATCTGCAATCTCCATGATAATCACTCCTGCCTTTTTATATTGAAAACCCGGAAGAAATATCTTCTTTAGCCCAAGTTGTGCATAATGGATAATCTCTCTGGTATCGAAAGATGGAATCGGAAGTTTAACAATGATGCTCTTAGAATATTGAGGTTGGTCGGTCCGGAAGTGATTGGTATGTATAAATACCATAATCGAGATGGCTACGGAATTTTGTTGTCTTAGCTTACGGGCACAACTGCCGGCATAATTGGCGATAGCTTCTGACAAGACTTCGTATCGGGAAGTCATTTCGCCGAAAGAACGGCTGGTACAGATCTGTTTTCGTGAAGGAGGCATAAGTTCCATATCAAAACATGGTTCGCCCAACAGCTCCCGGTAAGTGCGTTCACCCATGATAGGCAGGTTTTTGCGTACCCATTTGATAGGCAGACATGTAAAATCATAGGCTGTTTTTACGCCGCGGCTTTCCAGCTTAGCGGCTTGACGGCGTCCTATTCCCCAAACATCCGATACATTGAATAATTTCAAGGCTTTCTCACGTTTAGTATCACTGTCAATAATACAAACACTTCGGTAAGCAGGGTACTTTTTTGCAAATTTATTTGCCACTTTAGCAAGAGTCTTAGTCTCGGCAATCCCCAAAGAAACGGGAATACCGGTTCCTCGGCTAACCGTTTTTACGATCGTTTCTCCATATTCATAAAGATCGTAGTTCTGAAATCCATTAAAAGAAAGAAAACTTTCATCGATTGAATATATTTCATACTCTTCAACGAAATGACTGAGTAATGTCATAACCCGATTAGAAATGTCTCCATACAGAGTATAGTTTGAAGAATATACTGCTATATTGTGTTTCCTGATTAACTCCTGGCTCTCGTGCAGGCTTTGCCCCATTTTGATTCCGAGTTCCTTCACTTCGTTCGACCTGGCGACGATGCAGCCGTCATTGTTCGATACAACAACAACCGGACGATTATTTAGAGAAGGATTAAACAGACGTTCACAGGATACGTAAAAATTATTTCCGTCAACAAGCCCTACCATTGATCCTCCTATAACGAAATTGTTTAATATTTGAAATTACAATTCCCCAAATAAGAAAATTATCTTCTTCTGATAGCTTAATTGGGGGATAAGCCGGATTGGATGGCATAAGCCAGGCATTCTCATCTTCAACCTTAACTCTCTTTAAGGTAAACCCGCCATTGATATAACAGGCTGCCAGGCATTGGTCATAAGGAATAATAGATTTGTCTATAATCAATAGATTACCATCTTCAATACCGTCATCCGTCATTGAATCTCCATCTGCAATAGTAACGAAAGTGCTTGGTGAATTTTTAAGTAAAAGCTGGTTGAAGTCAATCTTTCCGACCATATGGCTTTGTACAAAAGAAGGCAGACAGGGATATTCTTCAGGTAGTACAGGCAATGATCCAATGTTATGATGAAAATGCTCCTTATAGATTTTGATATTGGCTGTTACCACTCCTAACATAACCTGATTGTTTTTATCATTTTTCCTGAGCTTCTTAATTAAAAATTCACCATCTTTGAGGTAAGCAATGATATCGTTGTCATTCGGGTGTAGCGACTGCTCTATGACCAAAAGGTTCCCTTCCTCAATCCATTGCCCATCAGATATGCCTCTTTCTACAACAATGACAAAAGTATTATTGGGGTTGGGAGCAATGACTTTGTTCATATCAATGCTTTCTTGCAGGTAATCCTGGGCAGGACTCGGGAATCCTGCTTTAATTCCATCCGCAATAAAAACGACTTCGCTCTCGTGCATCTCTTGCACGGCATATATATTTATTCCTCTTTTTTCCATTAGTGATCTCCTGGCACAAAGATAAAAGCAAGTTTAGTTAAGTGATGCAAGGGAAAATGAATAATGCTGATTTATAGTTAAGGACAATTCTGAAAAAAACTTTCTTAATACCTCTTGTTTACCTCACCAATATAAATGTTTGGAAGTAGTTTTAGCTCGTTCTCTGTCAAAATACCACTGTTCTGTATTTGATATTTTTTTTAATCTCAAACTTTTCATAGGGGTAAACCGTATTCCAAGGGACAAAATTATGGGTGAGTATATACTGCTGATATCCAGGCTTTTATTAATAAAAATACCATTGAAAATGGAACGAAGCGAATGTTTTCTCTTGCATTTTTTGTTATCTCAAAATTTTTCTATAACTTGCCTCTGTTAATCAGTTTGATGGGTACAATGTCTCATTTTGATGCTCTTTAAATATGATTTAGTCGTTATATTCAAAGATAGGAAAAAGAGAGAAACTACCACCTGACAAACATTTTTGTAGATTCAAAACAGATTCTAAATTTTTGTATGAAATGGGCTCAACTTCGTTCTAAGGTATACATGCACTTTGAATGTGATTATCCAAGGGGTTCTACATTCTCGAAAGTAGGGAGATTATACTCTTACGATCTTGACAGATTATTTATAAAATTAGATTGAGTTTGAATGTAATGTAGTGTAATATGAATAAGAAGTTAGTATAATAAAAATGTAAAATTTACACCTTTTGTATACAAACGCTAATTATTATGATATCAGATTTATTGAAAAGTGTACTCAGAGAATATAAACTAAATGACGAAATTATTAATGATGTCATTGATTCTGGTTATTTTACCATAGACGGACAAACTGTTCTGGATTCAATGTATGGAAATAAAATGTTTTCAAGTTGTTTTGAATTGGACAAATTTTTAGCTTACTTAAATGGAGAGGATTCTTTTTCCAATTTACGAGAATATTCTTCTTTTGTAACTTATAAAGCCAAAAACATTGATGATATAAAGAAAATTTTGAGCTCATCAAATAGAATACATCATATTAATGAAGGAACACTTTCCTATAGGGGGCAGATAGAGGAATATTATTTTGAAAGAAAAGTACCAAACCCATTCAGACGGATTAAAACACCAGATAACTTAAATAATAAAGAATTAGCAATTTTACCGGGATTGTACCGGTCTGCAAAAAAAATATATTCTTTTGCAGATAAAGTAGAAGAGAAAAGACAGCTCTTATATTATCTTCATTATTTTAGTCCAGAACTTGAATATCTGAATGCTTTTGATCTAATAAACAGTCGTAATGCAATGCGGGTGGAACAACATTATGGTAATCCGACAGGAGGATTGGATATTTCTTTTGATATAGAAACAGCTATATTTTTCGCTACACATAAGTACATCAATGAAGGCGGTAAAGCTACTTATAAAAAAATTTCTACCGGCGAACATAAAGGTGTCATCTATTGTTTCAGGTTTGTAAGCCCCCCAGTCAAAGAAACTGAATTTTTAATTAGGGACTTTGAATTCTGTAAAAAATATATTCCAACAAGAATACTACGTCAAAAATGTGGACTTCCTATTTTTAGTCTGATGGAAAGAAATATCGCTATCTGTGATATTGATTGCATTATCTATTTGGATAAAGATTTTGAATATTCAGGTGCAAGATCTCCTCAGTATATGTTCCCAGACGAGAATGATGATAAGTTTTACGCCAAACTGATGCAAGTAAAAAAGGAACACCCGGATTTATTTCAGAATGTTCCTGAATATTATTTTGAATGATGCAATCTATTCATGAATGTAAATTCTCATTAGCTAAATTGTGTTACTTTCCATTCATCAACAAGAACTTTTGATTGGAAGAAGCCATAAGCAAAAGTAAATAAATCCGTAAAGTTGATATTTTCCACACGCATGAGATGTGTCCTAAAGGATGTTTCCACACCATCTTTGTTAGGTACTTATTTTAAAGACCTGGTGAACCGAGTGATCGAAGAACGTAGCAAAAGTAAAGCGGTATTGGTGGACGAGGTTAAAAAGCAATATGAGGATCGTCTGACTGTGCAGACAACACAAAACAAATCATTAAATGAGAAGCTTGCCTTGAATGCTCAGGAAATGAAAAAACTTCAAGAGTATATTGCTCAAATGTCCAAAGCCCAGGAACATGCAACTTTAGAGAATGAACGAAAGAGCAAGATGATTGATGAACAGCTCCGAAGAATTAATCAACAAAATGAAGAACTGAAGAAAGAATTAAAGCAGAAAAATGACATAGAGGCTCGGCAGGCAGGGACAATTGCCCGGCAAACGGAACGGATTAGCTCATTGGAGAAGGAATTATCACAAAAGAAAGGTTGTATGTCCGGTTGTTTGAGTATGGCTGCCGCTATTACAGGAATAATAGTTCTTATATTATTATGATCTGTTGTTTAATACTGTATTGTCGCTTATATATGAGAAGACAAGAATATTAAGGGATTGATATATTGTGATATGTTTTGATAATTCTTGAATTTTTCTTAATTTTGTATCTATTGAAAGCCTTTGGCTAATTAGTGATTGTAGAACCTCTTATGATTATATGATGGATTTAATTTTTATAATCGGAATCGGCCTTCTTTTCACATTGTTAGTCGTGATAGTTGGCATTTATGGCTACCTGCGGATCTTCCCCTGGAGACAAACCGCCCTCTCTTTTAGATCTAATTCATATTGTGAGCCGGATATTAACTTTGCAAAAATCAGAGAACTGGAAGAACAACTGGAAATAGAACGGAAAGCAAAGAAATTCTACAATACCTTATATATACTGTTTGTCATTGTCAATTCGGTTGTTGGTGTTTTGCTAGCATCGGGGTTTATCCAGCAAAAAATAAATCCTTTATTATTGGGCTGGATTGGAATTATCTCTTTGATTTTTACTTTGCTGAACTTTATTATCAGACCGGAAGAAAAAAGGAAGCTGGTGACAAGTAGAATGGCGAAACTTAAATCAGTGATACGTGAATGTAAGGATTTGATAGGAAAATATAACTCTTTGAATTATGCTCCGGGTGCGCTTCAGTATGAAGATGTTTGTGATACGATCTTGAATATGGGCAATGACTGTCTGGAAGAATTGGACAAGGAGTATTTCATCTAAGTATTGTTAAATTTTTTATATTATGAATCCAAAGGATGTAGAGAAAATGCTAAGATCCAATCCGGACGTAATAGAAATGAGACGACGGTTGGAAAAATCCTTTAATTCTATGTTGAAGAATACATTTGAATGGGGATTTTGGGACTTTGACAAGAAGGTAAAATTAACTATTGTCCCTGACCTGAGCTTTAATGCTACTGCACGAAAGGGATTTATTAATGAAATTCAAATCAATGTCGGAGTAGTGCCTTTACTCCAGGCTCTGGCTATTAATGTGGCAAAGCTGGACTATGTATGGCCGGATATTCCGTTTGAACCGAAATTTGACCAGGATGAGTCCGTAAAGAATATATATGATATCATCAATGCTTTTTATTATGAAATTGATAAATATGAGCTGGATGATACGCATATAACTTTGATGATGGATAATGAGGTGTTGGGAAGCCGATCGGAAATGTCCTATTCTATTTATAAGTTCATGTGGTATTTTCTTATTTTTCATGAGTACGCGCATCTTCTTTGCAAACATTCCACGTTGTTGGGGATTAGCCACCTTCGTGAACTGAATATGGAAGAAGGCACTCTTTCTAATTCTAAGGATGAGGAACCGACCAATAGGGACATGAGGTGGCAGTGGGCCGAACTGGAAGCTGATAGTTTAGCATCTTTATTATTGGTAGAAACTTTGAAGCTAGAGTCTCTTCCCGATTATGGAAACGAAGAATGGTCGATTGAAGATGGGAAGGTGGCATTGTTAAAAGGAATTTTCCTTTCTATTGGTTTGATGTTCCTTATGTTTTCTTATAAATCTAATTCTATCAGTGGTAACAGATTGAAAAAACATCCACATCCGGGAGTGAGAATAGCAAATGCTTTCGATGTGACAGCCAATTATCTGGATGCCTCAAAGATCATGAAGCTTGATATCTGTCAGAAGGCAATGGAGGAAGTGTTGGCCATGCTTATACCCATGGGGGACGAACTGGGTATTGAGGTGTTCAGGGTGATATATGATAATCTCGATTCCCTAAAAGATGAAATTATAACCATAAGGAAATCGGTCGGAGATGAATGGATCAATAAGAATTATAAGGAAATGACTGATATTCTTATTTCATTAAAAACAAAAATGTCAATGTTTTAGCAGGAAAAGCTTTTTATGAAATATATAAAAAACTGACACGATGTGTAATTACAAATATATAGAGGAAGATTCAAGAGGGGAAAAGCAGATTTTTCCATGCTGTCTTGAAAATTATTTTTCATTACTGGCCAGTGTTACTCATGAAAAATATGTGCTGCCGATTGATAAAAATGAATATTGTATCTTTCATAGTGAAGATATAGAATGGAAAAGAAGGAATAACTTTGGCTATTGGATGCAGACATTATTCAAGTTTTTGTCATTGGTGGATAAGGGTGCTATTGACTATGAGCATAATGGTTGGAAAGAATTTGATCTGAGAGGTATCGGATGGCTTGCTTCGTATGAGGAGGGAGAAGAACCGGTTATTCTATTTGACCGATTAAACTATCTATCAGATATGTATCTGTTTTTTCAGGGCGGTATTTTTTACGATGCAGTCAGGATAAGGAACTGTAAGTCTCCTGAAACAGAAACGGATTTGAGCCTGTGTAAGTTTTTAGGCTCAGTCTCTGTGACTGACACGACTCTGAAATGTATCTCTTTTGACAATTCTCTTTTTCAAAACGGATTGGATATAGGTAAATGTGTGTTTGTTCAGGATGCGGCTTTCTATTCTATGGAAGTAGCCGGTGAGCTCTGCATTGCTTCCACAGTCTTTAAAGAACCGGTCAATTTCAGTTTTTCTGTGTTCAACACTACTATTTGGATGCTGAACGGAGTGAATTTCGAGATGAATACTGATTTTTCATCTTGTGTGTTCAATGGGGCGATGGAGATTGAAAATGTTACTTTTGGTGTCGGGGCAACATTTAAAAATGCGGCATTTAATGAAATTTGCGATTTTATCGAATGCGAGTATTATGAAGATATGATTTTTGAATCTGAAAATCTTGAAAATAGAATGTTTAATAAATCCATGCGCTTTAATCTGAATGAGGATGATATGCATGGTTGTTTTCATTTTCAGAATGTGGACTTTTTCAAAATAGTGGAGAAGGACAGGAAACTTTTACTCAAACTTCAAAAAGATAGCAAGACTATTATAGGTTCAGGGTGTATAAAGTATAGAGTACAGTCACCTGTAGTAATGATCAAAACTGATTCGATAAACCAGAATATAATAGAAGAACTGACTTATTCTTTTTCCAAATACTTTTTCCATTCTTCCGGTTTTAACCTGGGTGTGGAGTTTCTTGAAAAAAGAATCGATCAGATTTCCTTGTTCTATTTTACCGATGAAGATATAGAACTTGACACATTCCTTGAGAGATTGAGCTTTTGGGGAAGTAAATATTGGACTTTTCCTTCTGATGCATCTGAACTGCAATTTGAACGAAGCGAAGCCGCTGTTGCGAAACTAGATGATTATGTATCCAAGTCTACGTCCATCGGGAAAATTGCGGTACGTAGTATGTGTGGCTATTGGAATGAGAAGGATACATCTCTGCTTTTTAAGGCCATTCCCGGAACAGAAGATGAAGAGACTAAAATAAACGAACTTATTAAATTAAACGAAACGAAAATAATTATGCAAATACAGAATTTGAATGTTCATAATGGACAGGTGAATATCTTAGAAAAAGCAAAAGATATAAATATTCAGCAGACTGTCTATACAGTGCCTGTCGAAATAATGAAATCTCTGGAACTCCTGATAGGTAAACTAAGTAAGGAAGAGATTGGCGAACTGGAGGAACATGTTCGTGTTCTTTCCCCCGATTCCGGAGTACAGGAGAAGGAGTCACTTAAAGAGAAAGTCCTCGGTTTTATGAATCGACATGGCATAGCAGTCGCTCAATCCATGACCGCATCATGTATCTATGAAGGACTGAGGGTATTACTTGGATAGGTGTCTATTCATATCCCGATTCCGATGCGTGTCCCCCTTGCCGGATAAACTCTAGGTGTTGCCTCATGATTAGTCTATATGCTTTATGACTAATGTGCTGAAATTACCAGCGAGACAGCAGCAGCATTTATCCGGAGGAGTATTTAATGAGTCTTGTCTTTGTGCCGGTTGTTGAAGAATGTGAGATATAATATTTCCTGGCTAACTTGAAGGTAATGTCAGTTTGTACTCCGCTTTTCATGGCAATCGTACGAAGGCTTGTATTAACGTATTGTATTGACGGCAGTCTGAATAGAGGTTCATTGTTCTTTTTACTTTTTAATATCGACAGCAAACAATCAGGAAGGGAAGATAGCGGGTATTGCCCGCTAACAGTGAAGAGCCACAGGGACTGAGCCGAAACTGTCTTTAAATTTTTTCCTGATAAGCGGATAATTCCTGCATAGTTTAATCCCGTGCGACAACTAAAAATAAAAGCGTCACGTATGACTTCATGTGAATGTGTAAGGGATACATTAGAAAGCCTGGTCAGATCTTCCGGAGTTAATTTGGGGGCTGGTTTATGTTCTACAAGTATCTTTAATATGGAAGCTGGTAGAAAAATATTTGATCTTTTATGCTCGTTTTGTAAATAAGTAAGAATTAGATGTGTCCGTTCTTTAATTATATCTTCTCTCTCAGTTGAATGCTGAGATAAATAATCGTATAACTGTGTTGGAAAACTATCCGGCAATGCTGAGATGGAAATATCCGGTATGCCATACGTCATCTGGCAGAACTGTGACATCATTTGAATGGTCTTCTGTTGGAACTTATATTGCTCATAGGTAATGGACTTTCCTATGAGCAAAAGGGTGTTATGATGAGAGTGGCAAATAATTTCATGTAGTGTAGGAGAGTATGAAGGTGAGACGAATTGTTTTTTCAATTCTTGAGCGGTAATATGTTTTCCATGTAATAGCGCTTCTTTATATAGTCGGAACAGGATTGCTGAAATGGCGTCCATCTTTTTTTTGACAGAGGGGGTATTCTCTCTCATGTAATAGGATGGTTCATTCTTCAGGGAATGAGAGAATTCCTGATCTTTTAAAGTCATGCAGAACTTGGTTCCGTTAACACTTACCAATAAACGGAGACTGTATTGCTTGTTACCGATTGCCGGAACTGTTTTGAATGATATTCTTAAATCGCCAATCATATTAGGTAGATTTTGTTGGATGCAAAGTTAGGGTTGTTCTTTTATAGACCCTACTATTGATGCAGACAAAAACGGACACAAACAAGACAAATCCAGCCAAATGACAAACGCTCACAAGTGAAGGGTGGACAAACTATACATTTTTTCTGACAGTACTGAAATGTCATTAAAATAGTATGATTTCTTGTCTGAATGAATACTTATATGTTATTGTTAATGGCAAATTGCAGCAAACAGATACAAAGGATGATAATGTGACTTTGATAGTATTTTGTTACCTTGTTAATCAGTATATCTTTGTCGGTATCAATTTATAAAGACTAAAATAATGGAAGTTGTAGTAATTGATAAAGAAGCATTCGAAGAGATTACTCAAGAGGTAAATGAGGTTATCTCTTTGATGGAAGGCTTGTTGCTGAAGTTCAATCCTGTCCATACCCGATGGCTGGCTCATGAAGAGCTCTGTAAAGTTATTCATGCATCCTTCTGTTGGTCGTCTCTTTAGCAAGTTACTTACTTCAATTAAAATAGAATTATTAATCGAATTACAGAAGATGAAATTGTGATCTTTGTTTTTAGGAGAAGACTAAAAAGGGATCGTCATATTAAATGAATAGGATAAATGCGATTCCCTTTTATCTTTCTTTTTTATTTCAAGGAACTTGGTTTGTGTCGGTATAGGAAGGTTTGGCGTTTACTTTTTTAGGCCAGCCATTTGCTAATCATTTCTTTAATAATATCTTCATCATGCAAATGGGTATAAATGTCCTTGATCTCATTACCTTCTGTATGTCCCATTATTCGTTCCGCTATACCGTCCCGGACTCCTTTGCGTGCGGCAATTGTTCTGAATGTATGTCTTGCCCGATGAAAGGTAATCACTTTATCGATGTGTAGTTCTTTTATAATTTCCTTTAAATATACGTTTGTCTGGTGATTTGATAGGGGGGAGAAAATCTTTTCAAAAGATTGTCCTTCGCCTATCAATGCAAATACTTTAGGAGATATTATGGGTATCTTATAGGTGACGTTGGTTTTGGTACGTTCATTAGACAATAAGGGGAAAGATTCTCCCGTATCGATCTTGATGAGTTTAATATCAGCATAGGTGACGTTGAAGAGTTCTGCATAAGATAAACTGGTATAGCAACTGAAAAGAAACTCTCTTAATACCTCTTGTTTACCTCGCCGATATATTTTCTTGTCATAGGTGTTTTGAAGCTGTTTTAGCTCGTCCTCAGTCAAAACATCACTGTTCTGTGCTTTGATATTCTTTTTAATCTCAAACTTCTCATAGGGGTTCTTTGCTATCTTTTCTTTGTCGACAGCAATTCCAACTAAAAATTTGAAGTTCGAATGTTTTTTGTATATGGTTGAAAGCAGGTTCCCAACTTCCAGTTCATGATTATGGAACTTTTGAATGAAGTCCAAAGTAATTTCACTGAAAGAAAGGGTTGGTTTCCATTCTTTCATCGTATTGAGAAGTTTGTAGTAGTTTTCAATGGTTCCGGAAGCACGTGCCTTTTTTAACAACTCGATTTCATTCTCTATGAATACGTAGAAATCTGTATTCCCATAAAATTTATCTTTTATCTTTTCTAAAAATTGGGGGACCGTTAACGGTTTGAAGAAATTCTCAATCACAATGGTATTTGCTTTTGTATAAAATTCGCTGATTATTTTATTATAATAATAGCAGTAGGGCTCGGAAGCACGTACTGTGCATGATGACTTATTCCATTGTTGGGGTTTGATAAATATATTGAGACTTATTAATGTAGTTCGTCTGTATGCTGTATATCTAAGACAAATAGCTTGTCTGCCGTCATTGGTTGTATAATATTTGCGTAATTCAATTCTACATGTTGCTCTCATAACATATACTTTCTTATTGTTCCTTTACAAATGAATGCAGGAAACTGAAATCTATTCATTTTACTATAATGCGCTAAATTATAGTATATTATCCGTTATTTATCAGAATGGTTGTTTGTCTGTCTTATTTTTCCGGCTATTGCTTCTGTTTGCATGTCCGAGTAATTGAATCCTCTAAAATGTATTATGTCCCATATAAATAAAAAAGTCGGCAACTGCATTATTGCCGACTTTTATATCTAACTTATGGATTGATGATTATATACCTATACGATCCATTTGCTAATCATTTCTTTAATAATGTCTTCATCATGCAAATGAATATAAATGTCCTTGATCTCATTTCCTTCTGCATGCCCCATTATTCGTTCCGCAATGCCATCATTAATCCCTTTGCGTGCAGCTATCGTCCTAAATGTATGCCGGGCTCGATGAAAGGTCATTTCTTTCTCAATATGCAGGTCCTTCATGATACTCTTCAGGTAACGATTAGTCGGTTGATTGGATATAGGCGAAAATATATTTTGAGAAGGTTCACCTTCACCTATCAATGCAACGACTTTGGGAGAGACGATTGGTATTTTATAAGTAATATCAGTCTTGGTACGTTCATTGGTAAGTAATGGATAATATTCGCCGGTATCTATTTTAATAAGTTTAATATCAGCAAAAGTGACAATGGAATATTCCGCATACGCCAGACTTGTATAACAAGCGAAAAGGAACTCTCTCAATACTTCTTGTTTTCCTTTACTATATTTCTTCTTGTCATAGGCGTCCTGAAGCTTTTTAAGTTCATCTTCGGTTAAGACATCGTTATTCTGTGCTTTGATATTCTTTTTGATTTCAAACTTCTCATAGGGGGTCTTTGCTATCTTTTCCTTGTCAACAGCAATACCAATCAGGAATTTGAAATTAGCATGTTTCTTATAAATAGTAGATGGTAGATTTCCTACTTCCAGTTCATGGTTGTGAAACTTTTGAATAAACTCCAAAATAATCTCATCAAAGGATAGGGTGGGTTTCCATGCTTTTAATGTATTGATGAGTTTGTTGTAGTTCTCAATGGTTTCGGGTGCGCGTACTTTTTTTAGCAACTCGATTTCATTTTCAATGAAAACATAGAAGTCCGTATTTCCAAAGGACTTATCCTTTATCTTTTCTATGAATTGGGATATGGACAATGGTTTGTAGAAATTCTCCATTATAATAGTATCTGCTTTCTGGTAGAATTCACTGATCGCCTTGTTATAATAATAGCTGCGAGGCTCGGTTTCACGAACGGTGCATGATATCTTGTTCCAATGCCGGGGCTTGATAAGAATATTAAGACTTATTAACGTAGTGCGTCTGCTAGCGGTGTACCTAAGACAGATTGGCCGCTTCCCATCCTTGGTTGCGTAATCTTTACGCATTTCAATTTTAAATGTTGCCTTCATGTTGCTCCTTTCTTATTTTTCTCTGGCAAACATTTGGCAAACAAATGATAGAAACTATGGAATATTTTCTTCTAGTCTTTCCACGACAGAATGCGTAAGTACTTGAAAAACAGAAGGGGGTGTGTCGTAATGCACGATGCACCTTCTTTTTTTTCGTTAGCTATAAAAATCAGTCAGCCTTCTTTAAGCAGCGATATTTTGACTATTACTTCGGTTTATGTGTTCCCAGCATCTAAATAGAGCAGCTGTAAGCTCATGAAACAGTTTAATCAGCCAGTTTATACCTTCTTTTTTCATTTTCGCACACATCTTTTTTATATTGAAGGCAATGGCAAAGAAGCAAAAGTCCATGAAAACCTTATCCTTTCCAAAATGACGGAAACGTTTGTAGTTCATATTGTATTTTATTTGTCCGAACACAGCTTCCGGTTCTATACATCTTTGTTCTCTATGTTTCAGCCCTTCCTCGGAACAGAGACTCTTTGGCTTTTTGCTTGTATCTTCTGAGCCTGTGATTCAGTTCTATCGTCCTGTTTCCTTTTGCTTTAAAACATCGGCATCTTAGCGGACAGCCTTCACATCTGATAGCTCTGTACCTGGCATTTTCGCTTACATATCTGGATGCCGTTTTCTGATGTCTGGTTCCTATCCTCTGCATCCTTTGTCCCATGGGGCAGATACAATAGTCATGTTCTTCATTGTAGTAGAAGTTTTCTGCCTTGAACGGATCCGGTTTGAATCTCGGCCGCTGTTCCATATGGAAGTAGTTGTATTTGACGTAGGCTTCCATGCCATTTTCTGACATGAAGCGGTAGTTTTCCTCAGAACCATAGCCTGAATCGGCAACCACCGTATGCGCTGCCCTGTCATATCTGTCTGAAAAGGATTTTAGGAAAGGTATCATGGTCAGTGTATCCGTAGGGTTCGGGAAGAGTGCAAAATCAGTAATGAACTGGTTCTCGGTACCGATCTGAAGATTGTAACCGGGCTTCGTCTGACCATTGCGCATGGCATCTTCCTTCATTCTCATAAAAGTAGCGTCCTTGTCTGTTTTGGAATAGGAGTTCCGGTCCTGCAGAGTGTCCAGATGGTTGTCGTATTCCTGCAGTTTATCTCTGTGTTCTTCCAACTCCTTCAGTTGTTTGCGTTTCTTTTTCAGCTCAGTCTTTGCCTCTTTGGTGGAAGGCTCCGGAACCTGTTCAAGTGCATGACGCAACTCTCCCGCCATTTCGGTCAGCATAGCCGGAGTGAATTCAACTTCCTCATTACTTTCCGATGATTTCTCCTGGGCGATGACATCGTCTATCTGCCCTAACAGGACGTGTATCTTCTTCATTAGGCGTTCACGATTCCGCTCAACCGTTTTTCTCCAGACGAAAGTGTACTTGTTGGACTTGGACTCAATCTTTGTTCCGTCAATGTATTCCACATTCAGACTGATGAAGCCTTTGGAAGAGAGCAGGAGTACGGTTTGGGTAAACACCTCGTTGATTTCCTTCTTCACCCGGTTGCGAAAACGGTTGATGGTAATGAAATCCGGTTTCTCATATCCGGCCAGCCAGATATAATGGATGTCACGGTGAAGGAGCTTTTCAATTTTCCGGCAGGAGTAGATGTTGTTCATATAGGCATACAGAATGACCTTGAGCATCATCCTGGGGTGGTAAGGGCTGCGCCCGCATTCCTTATACAGCTTTCTGAAACTTTCAAGATTCAAGCCCTCAACCAGGGCGTCAACCATGCGCACCGGATCGTTTTCTGCAATATCCTCATCAATTCTTTGAGGAAAAAGAACGGTTTGGTTGGGATTGTAAGAACGAAAATGTATCTTTGTCATAGTGAAATTCTTATTACCTAAAGATACAAAATCTTTAGGTAATAACAAAGCCCCAGCTTGTGAAAGTCGGGGCTTTGTCCATAAAAAAAAGAAGATGTGCATTTTGACACACCTTCTTCACTGATTGCAGAGGTTCCTGGCGGATTCGAACCGCCGTACACGGTTTTGCAGACCGCTGACTAAGCCACTCATCCAAGGAACCGTCTTTTCTCGTTTGCGGTTGCAAAGGTAGTACAAATTTTGAAACTACCAACTATCTACAGCAATTTTTCTTTGTACTTTTTTTCTTTACACCGCACTCCTTTCTTTTCTTTTCCATCATATCCTTTAGTTCACAGCCACTTACACAACTGTCACAAGGATTTCCACTATCTCGCGTACGACGAAAAAAAGCATAAATACCATATACCAATCGGACAATGCAGAGTACAACCAGTATCCCCACTACCCATTCTTGCCAATTATTCATACAAACAACCCTCCAATCTGATAAACAGTAAATGACACAATCCATGCCAATACCGTAGTATAGCAGGCTGCAAAAAGCGCCCATTTCCAACTTCCGGATTCCTGTTTGATAGCTGCCAATGCCGCAATACATGGAAAGTAAATCAAAACAAACAGCATATAGCAGAATGCAACCAACGGTGTTATCGGAATCCGTTCAGCCAGACTAGCCTCATCAGCCTCCGGATCATCCACATACAAAACCCCCAAAGTACTTACCACCAACTCTTTCGCTCCTACTCCCGAAATCAGACCGATACCCAGTTTCCAATCAAACCCCATAGGCTTAATCACCGGTTCTATCGCACGCCCAAGCTGACCTATATATGAATTTTCCTGCTGTTCGGCTACCGTCTCATACGCATCATGATTCGGATAGTATCCCAGAAACCAAATGATAATAGAAGCAATCATAATAATTCCCCCCATCTTTTTCAAATATTGCGCCCCTTTCTCCCATGTATGACGGAAGATAGATTTTGCTGTCGGCATCCGGTACGGAGGAAGCTCCATCACAAACGGAGTATCGTCCCCTTTCACCAAAAACTTACTAAACAGTCTCGCTAACAAGACCGCCAAAAATATACCTATTGCATAAATACTCAACAAGACCAGACTCGCATTGTTCGGAAAAAATGCTCCTACCAATAATAAATAGATAGGAAGACGAGCACTGCAAGACATCAACGGATTAACCAACATGGTAATAAGCCGACTTTTTCGATTCTCTATCGTACGGGAAGCCATAATAGCGGGCACGTTACATCCGAATCCCATAATGAGCGGAATAAACGATTTGCCATGCAGCCCCATTTTATGCATGATCTTATCCATTATAAATGCAGCCCGTGCCATATATCCGGAGTCCTCCATCAACGATATACAGAAATACAGAATCAAGATGTTCGGCAGAAAAACAATCACACCTCCTACTCCGCCAACGATACCGTCAACCAGCATATCTTTCAATGGTCCTTCAGACATATTATTACGAATCAAATCACCAATCTGCTCAACCAGCCATTCAATCCCCATCATGGGATATTCGCCGAGTACAAATGTCCCTTCAAACATCAAATACATAAACAGGAAGAAAATAGGATACCCCCAAATACGGTGAGTAACGATAGCATCCAACACTTTGGTCGTCTGCGTCTGTTCCAAATGATTATCAGTAAATGTTTCTTTCAATGCACCACTGATGAAACCGTATTTCGCATCTGTTATGGCAGACTCACAATCTTCATTCATCGTGCTCTGTATGCGTTTCACCATCTTATCACGAATACCGATAATGCTTTCAGCATTCGGCAAAGTACGTACAAAACGTTCTATATCCGGATCATTCTCCAATAACTTAATAGAAAGAAAACGAGTGGAATATTTATGGCGAATATATTCATTCTTTGATACTTCCTCTTTCACAGCCTCAATAGCCCTCTCCAAATCGGGACCATGATTAATATGAATATGGCGAAAGACACGTCCGGTCTTCCGATGTTCCCGCACATAATCTTCGAGATGTTCCTCTTCATGGTGTTTCCGGTCTTCCAAAGAATCATGCCATTCAGTCAAATCTTTGAGAACTTCCGGATTCATATTTCCGTGTTTATCAAAGAAGTCGACTCCCTCATAAAGATTTATAACGACATGAAACAAGGTATCCAATCCACGATTTTTCTTACTGACAGTAGGCACCATAGGCACTCCGAACAATTTACTCAATAAACGATAGTCCAATGTATTTCCACTGTTCTCCAATTCATCATAAATATTCAAAGCCACGACCATGCGGACATTCATATCAATCAATTGGGTAGTCAGATATAAATTCCGTTCCAAATTGGAAGAGTCCACCACATTAATAATGACATCCGGAGTTTCGTCGATAATATGGCGACGGACATAAATTTCTTCGGGTGTATAAGCAGACAAAGAGTATGTTCCCGGTAAATCAACGATCCGGAAATGATAACCTTCGAAATCGAAATACCCTTCTTTGGCGTCCACGGTCACACCACTATAATTTCCCACATGCTCGTGAGCACCGGAAGCTAAATTAAATAAAGAAGTCTTGCCACTGTTTGGATTGCCGACCAAAGCGACATTAATGGTACGGCGTTTACCCAGCGCCAGCCGTTTCATGTCTTCTTCTTTTACAGAAATATCCTCAGGCAGTCCCTCGTGGTAAATAGTCTCTTCAGCCAATTTCTTAGCCTCTTCTTCACTGACCACCTCAATCATTTCGGCTTCCTGACGACGAAGAGAAATTTCATAACCTAGAACCTTATATTTAATGGGATCTCTTAGTGGAGCATTCAACAGCACTTCAACCGTTTTTCCCTTAATGAAGCCCATCTCCACAATACGTTTACGAAAACCACCGTGCCCCAATACTTTAACGATGACACCTTTTTCGCCTGTTTTTAATTCGGACAAACGCATAACTCTCAAAATTTTCGGCAAAGATAATTCATAACTTTGGAGCACGCAAATTATTTAGATTGTTTTTAAATAACAGATATTTTCATCCACAAAATATCCATCTGCCATTAAAAACAAGCGACATTCACTTGAGATACTTCAATAAACCATTATCTTTGCAAAATATGATACAACATCGGGTTACACAATATATAGAAAAAGAAGGTTTATTCTCTTCTGAAAATAAGATTCTGGTGGCATTGAGCGGTGGTGCCGACTCAGTTGCATTGTTATGCATCCTGCATACAGCAGGTTACCGTTGTGAAGCTGCGCATTGTAATTTCCACCTGCGCGGTGAAGAATCAAATCGAGACGAGCAGTTCGTCCGCCAATTATGCGAAAAATATAAAATAAACCTGCATACCATTGATTTTGATACTACCCGACACGCAACCGAAAAACATATTTCCATCGAAATGGCCGCCCGTGAACTACGTTATAATTGGTTTGAAAAAACGAGGAAGGGTTGCCAGGCGGATGTCATCGCCGTCGCCCATCATCAAGATGACAGTGTAGAAACAATATTGCTGAATCTCATCAGAGGAACAGGAATCACCGGTTTATTAGGAATCCGTCCCCGTAACGGAGTAGTCGTACGCCCTTTACTTTGTATTAATAGGGAAGAAATCATTCACTACCTTCAAAGTATCCAACAGGAATACGTAACCGACAGCACGAATCTGGAAGATGAATACACCCGCAATAAAATACGCCTCAACCTTCTTCCACTCATGCAGACGATCAATCCGTCCGTCAAAAACAACTTGATAGAAACCAGCAATTACTTAAATGATGTAGCCACTCTATATAATAAATATATAGAAGAAGCCAAGACAAAAATCATTACAGCAGAAGGTATACGGATCAGTTCTCTGCTAAAAGAGCCAGCCCCCGAAGCCATCCTTTTTGAGGTGTTGCATCCATTAGGCTTCAACTCTACACAAATAAAAGACATCGCCAGTTCGCTCCACAGTCAACCGGGAAAGCAATTTTGCTGTAAAGAATGGAGAATAATAAAAGATAGAGAATTCTTGTTATTGGAAGCCGTTCAATCTGTAAGCAAGGCGACTCCTCCTTTTCAACTGATCAGAGAAGAACAAGAATATACTTCCGACTTTCAGATTCCACAAGAGAAACAAACAGCCTGTTTCGATGCAGACAAACTGAATGAAGAAATCTGTTGCCGGAAATGGCAGACCGGTGACACCTTTGTGCCCTTCGGAATGAAAGGAAAGAAAAAAATAAGCGATTATCTGACCGACCGCAAGTTTTCTATCAGCCAAAAGGAACGTCAATGGGTACTCTGCTGCGGAGAACGCATCGCATGGTTGATAGGTGAACGAACAGATAACCGCTTTCGTATTGACGAAACAACCAAACGGGTGATTATCTATAGAATGGTCTGAGGAAGTTTCTGTTTTTTGAAACAGTCAGACAGCAAAGCTGCAAAAGGAGTATCATAGATTCGCGCTTTCTTAGTACAGGCTTTCACACAGGCACAACATTTGATACATTTAGTCTCATCCGTATGCAATTCATCTCCTTTCGTTATAGCTCCTACCGGACAACGCGTCACGCACAATCCACAATGAGTACACATACTCTCATCTTCTACCCACGGAGTACGGGGAAGAGGCATACCACTTTTGCGCAACTTAATAACCTTTCTCAAAAAACGGAACAAAGGGAAAAAAGGCTGACTCGGACGTTTAATGGCGCGCACATCTACCGGATAAAGTTTATCCATATTCTCGGCAACCTGCACCTTTTCCATTATTTTTTTCCCAAAATCCGCAGCAAAAGACAAATCAGAATCATCAGGACGTCCGGCTGAGATCGGATACTTGTCAGTACTATACGAATGCTCCCCTATAAAAGTAGCCCCGGCAATCACCTTCATTCCATGAGGTGTGGCAAAAGCGTCCAACTCCATCAAAGCCTTTTCATAAGCCCGATTTCCATAGACCGCCACCAACACCGTAGGAGCATCCAAACCACGAATGTTCCGTAAACGTTCCATCGCCAAAGGAGCGACATGCCCTCCATATACAGGAACTACCACAATGGCTAATGCAGATGCAGGAATCACAACTTCCTCCGCTGCTTGCTGAGTTACATTTATAGGAAAAATATTTTTTATGCCTGCCCCTTGAACAATCGCTTCCGCTATTTGTTTAGAAGTATGGGTAGGCGAAAAATAAATTAAATAAGCTTCATTTACTGTCATACTATTTTCTTTTATCTAGCAAAGATACACTTTTACGTGGAAAAAAACGGTTGATTGTATATGAATCCAAAAAAAATTATTATCTTTGCCCCGTTGAAACATTCTACGATTCAACATATACATCCCTAATTCATAATAAAGAACAAACATATATGCTCGCATATCTATGGCCATGAGCTATAGCAATACTGTCCATAATTCAGCAAAAAAGAAATATTAATAACTTACCATACTATATGTATAACATTATCCAATTAAACGACAAAGATCTGTCGGAACTTCAAATTATTGCCAAAGAACTAGGCATAAAAAAAACAGACTCATACAAGAAAGAAGACCTTGTTTACAAAATACTCGATGAACAAGCTATTGTAGGAGCCACCAAGAAAGTAGCCGCAGACAAACTCAAGGAAGAACGCAAGGAAGAAAAGAAAAAGCGCTCACGTGTAACTCCGGCTAAAAAAGAGGACAAAGTGGTTTCCGCAACAAAGACCGGAGAAGTAACAAAAACAAAAGAAGCTGCTCCTGCAAAAGCACAGCAAGCTCCCAAAGAAGAAACAACAAACAAAGAAAAAGAAACTCCTGCTGTTGAAGCCAAAACAGAAAACGCTGTTGCTCCTAAACGTAAAGTAGGCCGTCCGCGCAAAAATTCAGATACAACTGATAAAAAAGAAGTTGAAGAAACGAAGCAGGTAGCTTCCAACAGTGTCGAAGCGAAGCCTGTAGTTGCGGAGAAAGCACCCGAAACAACGGAAAAAACAACTCCGGCACAGCAACAATCTACCGAGAAGAAAGAAAAGCCTAGCAAACCTGCTGTGGAAAAAGATAAACCCGCTGCAGAAAAAGCTGTAGAAAAAAAGGTGGTTGCCAAACCGCAAAAAAAAGCTGAACCGGTTATCGACGAAGAAAGTAATATCCTGACCGGTGCTGACGATGATGATTTCATTCCAATTGAAGATCTGCCGTCTGAAAAGATTGAACTTCCGACAGAACTCTTCGGTAAGTTTGAAGCAACAAAGACAGAGCCTGTGCAATCAGCTCCCGAACAAGTAGCCCAACCTCAGCAGCAACAGTCTCAATCTCAACAACAACGTCCACGCATTGTCCGTCCACGCGACAACAACAATGCAAACAATAACGCTAATAATAATTTCCAGCGTAACAACAACCAAAATCAAGGCCAAAATCAGAATCAGCACCAACAACGCTTGCCAATGCCACGCGCTACGCAGCAAAACAATGCGAGCGAAAACCTTCCGGCACAGCAACCGCAAGAGCGTAAAGTGATTGAGCGTGAGAAACCTTACGAATTTGATGACATCCTCAACGGAGTAGGAGTTTTGGAAATTATGCAGGACGGATACGGTTTCCTCCGTTCGTCCGATTACAATTACCTTTCCTCTCCGGATGACATCTATGTATCGCAATCTCAAATCAAATTGTTTGGCTTGAAAACAGGCGACGTAGTAGAAGGAGTGATTCGTCCACCTAAGGAAGGAGAAAAATATTTTCCGCTAGTAAAAGTCTCGAAAATCAACGGACGTGACGCTGCTTTCGTCCGCGACCGTGTTCCTTTTGAACACTTAACCCCTCTTTTCCCGGATGAAAAGTTCAAACTCTGCAAAGGCGGTTATTCTGATTCTATGTCTGCCCGTGTAGTAGATCTTTTCGCTCCGATCGGTAAAGGTCAACGTGCATTGATCGTTGCTCAGCCTAAGACGGGTAAGACTATCTTAATGAAAGACATCGCCAACGCAATCGCAGCCAATCATCCCGAAGTATACATGATTATGTTGCTGATTGACGAACGCCCGGAGGAAGTAACCGACATGGCACGCAGTGTAAACGCGGAAGTTATCGCTTCCACTTTCGACGAGCCAGCAGAACGTCACGTGAAAATCGCGGGTATCGTATTGGAAAAAGCAAAACGTTTGGTAGAATGCGGTCATGACGTAGTAATCTTCTTGGACTCTATCACCCGCCTGGCACGTGCATACAATACAGTTTCTCCAGCATCAGGTAAAGTACTTTCCGGTGGTGTTGATGCAAATGCACTTCACAAACCGAAACGTTTCTTCGGAGCTGCGCGTAACATCGAAAACGGCGGTTCACTGACTATCATTGCTACTGCCCTGATTGACACCGGTTCTAAGATGGATGAAGTTATCTTCGAAGAATTTAAAGGTACAGGTAACATGGAATTGCAGCTTGACCGCAACCTGTCTAACAAACGTATCTTCCCAGCTGTCAACATCACTGCATCCAGCACTCGTCGCGATGACTTGTTACTTGACAAAACGACTCTTGACCGTATGTGGATATTACGTAAATACCTTGCAGATATGAATCCGATTGAAGCTATGGATTTTGTAAAAGACCGTCTGGAAAAAACCAGAGATAACGATGAATTCCTTATGAGTATGAACAGCTAAAAAGGGAATCAACAAATATAATTCTTAAGAATGCAGATTAACACAGATTGCCGCAGATTAATTTTTATTATTTGCTCCAGTCTGTGTTAATCTGCATTCTAATTACAGCCCATTCTACTTCTCCCCTACTCGGCACTATTCCATTTTTGTACAAATTACTATCACTGACGTCCAAAACGATTCCCCTAGTCTTTTCTACATTCTCTTTTTTGCTACTTTTGCTTCCAAATCAATTATTACTTAATTCTAACCAGAAATGAAAACGATTTATCCATTCATGGGATTAGCCTTATGTAGCGTAGCAGCTCAGGCACAAGAAAAGCCCAATTTCCTGATTATCCAATGCGACCATTTAACACAACGTGTCGTAGGAGCTTACGGACAAACACAAGGTTGCACCCTCCCTATGGACGAAGTTGCTTCCAGAGGAGTGATCTTCTCCAATGCCTATGTGGGCTGTCCCCTCAGCCAACCTTCACGTGCAGCGTTATGGAGTGGTATGATGCCTCACGAAACAAATGTACGTTCCAATTCCAGTGAACCTATCAACACACGCATACCGGAAAACATACCGACATTAGGAAGCCTTTTCTCCGAAAACGGTTATGATGCAGTACACTTTGGAAAGACTCACGACATGGGCTCACTAAGAGGTTTTAAACATAAAGAACCGGTAGCCAAGCCATTTACCGATCCGGAATTTCCAGTCAACAACGATAGCTTCCTGGATGTAGGAACTTGTGAAGATGCAGTAGCCTATTTAAGTAATCCTCCCCAAAAGCCTTTTATTTGTATTGCCGATTTCCAAAATCCACACAATATATGCGGATTTGTAGGAGCAAACGAAGGAGTACACACCGATCGTCCTATTAGTGGTACTCTCCCCGAACTACCTGCCAATTTCGACGTAGAAGATTGGAACAACATACCTGCTCCGGTACAATATATTTGTTGCAGCCATCGACGAATGACACAAGCCTCACATTGGAGTGAAGAAAACTACCGTCATTACATTGCCGCTTTCCAACATTATACAAAAATGGTATCCAAGCAAGTAGACAGCGTTTTAAAAGCACTCTATTCCACACCTGCCGGTAAGAATACTATTATAGTCATCTTAGCCGATCACGGTGACGGAATGGCCTCCCACCGTATGGTAACTAAACACATCAGTTTCTACGATGAAATGACAAATGTTCCGTTTATCTTTGCAGGACCCGGTATCAAACACCAAAAGAAGCCCGTAGACCATCTTCTCACACAACCGACACTCGACCTCTTGCCTACCCTTTGTGATTTAGCAGGAATTCCCGTCCCAGCCGAAAAAGCAGGAATCAGCCTTGCCCCGACATTAAAGGGAAAAAAGCAGATGAAAACTCATCCGTATGTAGTATCCGAATGGCACAGCGAATATGAATATATCACTACTCCCGGACGCATGGTACGTGGACCAAGATACAAATACACCCACTATTTGGAAGGTAACGGAGAAGAACTTTACGACATGAAGAAAGATCCGGGAGAACGTCAAAATCTCGCTAAAGATCCTAAATATATCAAAGTTCTTACAGAACACCGTGCAATGCTCAATGACTATATCAAACATAGCAAAGATGATTACCGTACTCTGAAAGTGGACGCTGACCCACGTTGCAGAAAACATGCTCCAGGTTATCCCAATCACGAAGGTCCCGGAGTACGCGAGATTCTCAAAAAGAAAATAAAATAATAAAAAGAGCGAGGATTGTTTTGTAATCTTCGCTCTTTTTATTTCTTTTGCAGATGAACTAACGAGCAAGCAGCTAATTATTAAGTGAATAAGCACAAACATCATATCATAGCAGTAGCTGTAGCCATTTTTATATCGGTTACCCTATATGCAGCGCACACCAACCAAGAGCGCCTGTTTCTGTTAAAACCATTATTCAAATACAATACACCATTCAGTACCGAAATTTCTACCGACAGTATCACTGTATGGGAGAAACTACTGGAACCCGAATTAGAAGAGCAACAACATTATTCACTTTTATTCCAACTAAAACTACTGACTGTCCGGGCATTGATTACAGAAGGTCATTTCAGTTTGGCCATAGACAAAGCGAACTCGATGTATCAAAAAGCGAAAGAGATGAGTTACCCACTAGGAACAGCACTTTCGCTGCAAGCAATCGGAAATACTTACTTAAATTCATCAACGCCTTTAGCGGCAATCGAATCTTATAAAGAAGCATTAGAGATCATCTCCAAAGTACCTGATGCAAACCAATATGCCAAGACGATTTTAACTTGTATTATTCTGACAAAGCTTAAATTCCGGCAAATGACAAATATAGAAGCAGATATCCAGCAATTGGAATCTCTTTCAAACAAAGACAAGAATCTAGGAGATGTTTTTTATCTTAATTATTGTCAGGCATTCTATAATATTCAGACGCATCACCTACCTGAAGCCCTTAATTATTTGCAACAAACCGAGTCTATAAACCGACAATGCCAACATTCCTATTTCTTTTTAATGATTGAATATCTGTATGCTTGTTACTATACCGAATCAAAAGAATACGCTAAAGCATTAAATATATTCGATACGATTTTATCACACACTCAAACAGCCGGTTCATACAAATCTCTTCTCATACTACAAGAACGAGCTCAGTTACTGGCATTGATGGGAAAGAATGAAGAGGCATGCCAAGCCTACGAATCCCTTAACACACTCAAAGACTCGCTGGATGCAACGAATTATATCCGGCAAATCAATGAACTTCATACTCTTTACCAAATTGATAAAAATGAACTGGACAACCTAAACAGGCAAAAAACAATTCTCTATTGGAGTTGGCTCACGATCTCGTCTATTGTCATACTTATTATATTATTCATCATTTCGATTAAACGAAGTAACAAAAAGTTGCAGCAATCACAACAAGAACTGGAAATAGCCAGGAAACAAGAAGAGAACTCTATCCGTGCCAAAAGTCTTTTTTTATCTAATATGAGTCATGAGATCCGTACTCCACTCAACGCACTTTCCGGTTTCTCTTCTATTTTAACAGAAGAAACTATCGATAATGAAACCCGGCAACAATGCAGCGATATCATCTTACAAAATTCCGAATTGCTACTTAAACTGATCAATGATGTTATTGATCTGTCTAATCTTGAGGTAGGTAAAATGGCATTCAACTACGAACAATGTGATGCAGTGGCAATATGTAGAAATGTAATCGATATGGTTGAAAAGATTAAGCAAACAAATGCAGAAGTACGTTTCTCCTCTATCCTTCAATCACTCCAACTGACCACAGACAATGCCAGATTACAACAACTATTAATCAATCTGCTCATAAACGCTACAAAATTCACTCCGCAAGGAACTATCACATTGGAGCTAGAAAAACAGACTGAAGATACAGCACTATTCTCTGTAACCGATACAGGCTGCGGAATTCCCAAAGATCACCAAAACAAGATATTCAACCGCTTTGAAAAACTAGACGAGAATGCACAAGGCACAGGACTCGGTCTATCCATCTGCCAACTCATTATCGAACAACTAGGTGGCAAAATATGGATTGACCCGGATTACAATCAAGGAGCACGCTTTCTGTTCACACATCCCATTAACAAACAAGTAAGAAAGGAGGACATCGCATGAAACGAATAGCTCTCCTGCTTTTTGTGCTATGCTGTTCCCTGAACGGGAAGGCAAGCACCTACACTTCTGCATCTGACAGTTTGCTAAAAGTATTACAGACAATACCTCACGATACCATTCGTCTGAATATCATTAGCCAAATCATCAGAATAGAACAGAATAATAGCCGATGTATCCAATACGCAGATACATTAATGAAAGAAGCATTACTATTACACAACGATAAATACGCCGGAATGTCAGCTTATTATCACATCCTGTACTATTATAATCATAATGACCAAGACAGTGTAAGTAAATGGTTGAACATCATGCGACCTTACGTCAAGAAGTCCGAATTATGGGACTATTTCTTTGAAGCAAAACGCTTCCAGCTAAACTTATATACCAACAGCAGGCAATATGAACTTGCGATCAGTGAGGCCCAAAGAATGAAGCAGCAATCTATCCAAATAAACAATAAACGAGGTTTCATAGCCGCATACCAATGCCTAAGCAATGCTTATGTAGGTAGTCAGCGTTGGGATGAAGGTATTAAGGCTTTGGAAGAAGCTTACCGAATGCTTACTGCAAAAGACCATCCCGTAGACCGAATTTCAGTACTGTCACAGTTAATATCAGTCACTAAAGAAAAGAAAGATAATCAAAGGCTACTCAAATATATACAAGAACAAGAAAATATACTTCACAAACATATTGCCGAGAATCCTTCTTTGAAAGAGGGATTTACCGATGCATACCTTTTCAATGAACTTTTTTACAGTTATTATTATCTGAATATCAACGCTCCCGAACAAGCATATCCCCATCTGATAAAATCTAAGGAATACTTAAATAAGAATACATATTTCACATACAGAATACTCTATTTCGATACACTCGCTCAATACCACCGAGCTATAGGAAAGTATCAACAAGCCTTGAACTATATCGATACAACATTGACAATGCTGAAAAAGGATTTTCCCAACGACTATGCCGAACAGTTACTTGAAAAAGCAAGAATATGGAAACAGGTAGGGCAAAATGAGAAAGCTATCCTATTCTACGAACAGGCGTTGTCCCTAAAAGACTCTGTCACAACAGAACTTTCAAATACCCAAATGAAACAGATAAAAAAGAAATACAATATAGAAAAGAATGAATTGGAACAGGAAAAACGAAATAACAGAACCCAACTCCTATATCTAGTTTTTATATTCGTCATTCTGATTTTACTGTTTATTTTCATGGCAAGGCTCTTCATGATACGCAAAGCTTTAAAACATTCGGAATGCGAAATCAGGAAAGCTACGGAAACAGTGCGACAAACTAATGAAATGAAAAATCGCTTTTTATCAAAAATGAGCTATAATATCCGTATTCCGCTCAACAATGTAGTCGGTTTTTCACAACTCATTGCCTGCGAATCGAATATAGACAAGGAGGCAAGGCAGGAATACACTAATATCATACACCAAAGTTCGGAAAAATTAATGAAACTCGTCAATGACGTCCTCGATTTATCCCGACTGGAAGCTCAAATGATGAAATTTCAAGTACAAGATTATGATGTCATCGAACTATGTAAAGAGGTGTGTTATATGGCACGTGTACAAAATGAGCAAACAGGTATCAATGTCGATTTTTCTACCAAGATAGATAGTCCAATAATCATCCATACCGATACAAGACGACTAACACAGGCTTTACTCAGTGCATTGGTTTATCCGCAAGAGCATCGACAAGAGAGGTATATCCGCTTTATATTAAGCTGGGAAAAAGACGTATTACATTTCCAGATCAGCAATTCACCTTTGGCAGATCCTGCGTTTGTATCGCAAGAGACCATCATACGGCATGATATCAACCTGTTATTATTACAGCATTTCGGTGGAGATTACTTCGTTAATCAGGAAACTCCCGAAAATCCGGAAATAGTTTTCATCTACCCTATTAGTTCCGAATCGAAATAAAGCGTTATCTTTGCAAGATGTAAACTTAAACGCTTAATTATGTATACCAACAAACAAATTTGGAGTGTCAGTTACCCGATACTGCTAAGCTTGCTGGCACAAAATGTTATCAATGTCACTGATACGGCATTTCTCGGGCACGTAAGTGAAGTAGCACTCGGAGCTTCCGCAATGGGGGGATTGTTCTATATATGTGTATTCACCATTGCATTCGGATTCAGTACCGGTTCACAAATAGTTATTGCCCGGCGTAATGGCGAGGGACGCTATACAGATGTAGGTCCGGTTATGATTCAGGGAGTCATGTTCTTGTTTGCTATGGCATTGTTGCTGTTCGGCTTCACCAAAGCATTCGGAGGAGACATCATGCACTTGCTCGTTTCTTCCGAGTCCATTTACGAAGGGACAATGGAATTTCTGGACTGGCGTATCTATGGTTTCTTCTTCTCATTCGTCAACGTTATGTTCCGGGCGTTATATATCGGTATCACACGCACCAAAGTATTAACAATCAATGCTGTTGTCATGGCACTGACCAATGTGATATTAGATTATATGCTGATCTTCGGGAAGTTTGGTATGCCCGAAATGGGAATTAAAGGAGCTGCTATTGCATCCGTACTGGCAGAAGCCTCCTCTATTCTCTTCTTCCTCATCTACACATATATCACAGTCGACTTGAAAAAATACGGTCTGAATCGATTACGCACATTCGATCCGGCGTTATTGATGCGGATTCTGAGTATTTCCTGTTTCACAATGCTACAATACTTTCTGTCGATGGCCACTTGGTTCGTATTTTTCGTAGCCGTTGAACGATTGGGACAGCGGGAACTGGCTATCGCCAACATCGTCCGGAGTATTTATGTAGTATTGCTAATCCCAGTCAATGCGCTGGCAACCACGACCAATAGCCTTGTGAGCAATGCCATCGGTGCGGGAGGTATCCGATATGTAATGCCGCTCATCAACAAAATCGCCCGGTTCTCATTTTTCATTATGTTAGGGCTGGTTGCATTATCAGCATTGTTCCCGCAGTTCCTGCTTTCCGTTTATACCAGTGAAAACGCACTCATTACAGAATCCGTACCTTCAGTATATGTCATCTGTTGCGCCATGCTGATTGCATCGGTAGCCAATGTCGTGTTCAATGGTATCTCAGGAACAGGAAATACACAAGCGGCTTTGTTGCTCGAAACGATCACAATAATCATCTACGGTTCATATATCATCTTCATTGGAATGTGGCTGAAAGCACCGATTGAAATCTGCTTTACAATTGAGATACTGTACTATACCTTACTGCTGATAACAAGTTATATTTACCTCAAAAAAGCAAAATGGCAGAATAAAAAGATATAAATACGAGAGATTTTTGTACATTTGCAGGCTCAAATATTAATTAGTAATTAAACAACTATGTTCGATAATTTAAGTGAAAGACTAGAACGGTCATTCAAGATTCTGAAAGGTGAAGGCAAAATCACCGAAATCAACGTAGCGGAGACGCTGAAAGACGTACGCAAGGCTCTTCTTGATGCCGACGTAAACTACAAAGTGGCAAAGAATTTCACTGATACGGTGAAAGAGAAAGCGCTTGGTCAGAACGTGCTTACGGCAGTGAAACCGAGCCAGTTGATGGTGAAGATTGTGCACGACGAACTTACTCAGTTAATGGGAGGAGAGACAGCCGAGATTAATATCGATTCTCGCCCAGCAGTGATCCTGATGTCAGGTCTGCAAGGTTCGGGTAAGACTACTTTCTCCGGCAAATTGGCACGAATGCTGAAAAGTAAAAAGAATCGCAAACCGTTGCTGGTAGCTTGTGACGTATATCGTCCGGCAGCTATCGAACAGTTACGCGTGTTGGCAGAACAAATAGAAGTACCGATGTACTGCGAACTGGACAGCAAAAATCCGGTAGAAATCGCACAGCACGCTATTCAGGAAGCTAAAGCTAAAGGATACGATCTCGTCATTGTCGATACCGCCGGACGTCTGGCAGTAGACGAACAAATGATGAACGAGATTGCAGCCATCAAAGAAGCAATCAACCCGAACGAAATTTTGTTCGTGGTAGACTCCATGACCGGTCAGGATGCAGTAAATACAGCCAAAGAATTTAACGATCGTCTGGACTTTAACGGTGTAGTGCTGACCAAACTCGATGGTGACACACGTGGCGGTGCAGCTCTTTCCATCCGTTCGGTAGTCAATAAACCTATCAAATTCGTCGGTACAGGCGAAAAGTTGGACGCAATAGATCAGTTCCACCCGGCTCGTATGGCCGACCGTATTCTCGGTATGGGTGATATCGTATCACTGGTGGAACGTGCGCAAGAACAATATGACGAAGAAGAAGCTAAACGCTTGCAGAAGAAGATTGCAAAGAATCAATTTGACTTCAATGACTTCCTCAGCCAGATTGCCCAAATCAAGAAAATGGGTAACTTGAAAGATCTTGCTTCCATGATTCCGGGAGTAGGAAAAGCAATCAAAGATATCGATATTGACGATAATGCGTTCAAAAGTATCGAAGCTATCATTTACTCCATGACTCCGGCAGAGCGTTCCAACCCGGAAATATTGAACGGTTCACGTCGTACACGTATCGCCAAAGGTAGCGGAACGACCATTCAGGAAGTCAATCGCCTGCTGAAACAGTTTGACCAGACTCGCAAGATGATGAAGATGGTTACCAGCAGCAAAATGGGCAAGATGATGCCGAAGATGAAAAGATAACCCACCAATAAATACCTTGAAAATATGACACTGATAGATGGAAAAGCAATTTCCGAACAAGTGAAACAAGAAATTGCCGCTGAGGTAGCTGAAATTGTTGCACGTGGCGGTAAACGCCCGCACTTGGCAGCTATCCTCGTAGGGCACGACGGTGGCAGTGAAACATACGTAGCCGCCAAAGTAAAAGCCTGCGAAGTTTGTGGATTCAAATCTTCTCTTATTCGTTATGAGAGTGATGTGACTGAAGAAGAACTGCTGGCCAAAGTGCGTGAGCTGAATGAAGACAATGATGTAGACGGTTTTATCGTTCAGCTTCCGTTGCCGAAACATATCTCCGAACAGAAGGTAATCGAAACAATCGACTACCGTAAGGATGTGGACGGTTTTCATCCGATCAATGTAGGTCGTATGTCTATCGGACTTCCTTGTTATGTATCCGCCACTCCTAATGGTATTCTTGAATTACTGAAACGCTATCAGATAGAAACTTCGGGTAAAAAGTGTGTAGTTCTCGGACGTAGTAATATCGTAGGCAAACCAATGGCTGCATTAATGATGCAGAAAGCATATCCGGGAGATGCGACTGTTACCGTATGCCACAGCCGTAGCAAGGATCTGGTAAAAGAATGCCAAGAAGCCGATATCATTATCGCTGCTTTGGGACAACCTAATTTCGTAAAAGCCGAAATGGTGAAAGAAGGCGTGGTAGTAATCGACGTAGGTACCACCCGCGTACCGGATTCCACTAAAAAATCCGGGTTCAAACTGACAGGTGATGTTAAGTTCGACGAAGTGGCACCCAAATGCTCCTACATCACTCCGGTACCAGGTGGTGTAGGACCGATGACGATTGTATCGTTAATGAAAAATACACTTTTAGCCGGTAAGAAAGCCATCTATCAATGAGATACACATTGTTTTTGGTAATCATATTTCTCTCCTTATCTTGCACTTCACGGTCGCAGACAAGGAGAGATTCTATTAATAACAACTCGCTTGACACACTCTCGGCTAGCAAAAGTTGCATACCTGCCGATACTCTCCGTCTTCTCTTTGTGGGAGACCTTATGCAACATCAGGGGCAGATCAATGCAGCACGAACCGCTAAAGGATATGACTATACTACCTGCTTCGAGTTTGTCAAAGAGGAAATAGGGAAAGTAGACCTCGCCATAGCTAATCTTGAGGTGACTTTAGGAGGAAAACCATACAAAGGTTATCCTGCTTTCAGTGCACCGGATGAGTTTCTCACCGCCATACACAATGCCGGATTTAATGTTCTTGTCACAGCCAACAATCATAGTCTTGACCGTGGCAAACCGGGATTGGAACGTACGATCCGCTTAATCGACTCCTTGTCCATTCCTCACGCCGGAACATATATTAATCCCGAAGAACGTGAAAAGAAATATCCGCTCATTCTTGAAAAAAAAGGATTTCGCATTGCTCTACTTAACTATACGTATGGTACGAACGGCATATACGTTACTCCTCCTAACATCGTCAATTATATTGATACCGCAATCATTGCCAAAGATATAGAAACAAGTAAAGTAATGAAGCCGGATGCTATTATCGCCTGTATGCACTGGGGAATCGAATACCAGTCATTACCGGATAAGGAACAGAAATTCCTTGCAGACTGGTTGATTCAAAAAGGAGTAAATCATGTGATCGGTTCCCACCCTCACGTTGTTCAGCCAATTGAAGTTCGTGAAGACAGTGTGACAAATGATAAACATCTTGTAGTTTATTCATTGGGAAATTATATTTCCAATATGTCCGCACGTCACACAGATGGAGGACTTATGGTAAAGATGGAGTTGGTAAAAGACAGCATAACCCGTCTCAACAAATGTGAGTATAGTTTAGTATGGACTGCCCGACCTACACAATCAGGAAAGAAAAATCACCAATTACTCCCTGTCAACTTACCGACAGACTCCATTCCTGTAAATGCTCGTAACTCTCTGAAGATCTTCGTAAATGATACGCGATCCCTCTTCAGCAAGCACAATCGAGGAATAAAAGAATATACTTTTTACGAAAAAAAATAGTAGAATCTTTTGGAGATTAAAAGATAATATCTATCTTTGCACCGCGTTAGAGAAACGCAGATATGGTGGCTGTAGTTCAGTTGGTTAGAGCGTCAGATTGTGGTTCTGAATGTCGTGGGTTCGAGTCCCATCTGCCACCCGAGATAAGTCCTTATAAGTTAAATACTTATGAGGACTTTTTTTTATTGATGGTAATCATTCAGAAGCCGAAATTAGGTTAAATCAGCACTATTGTTTCCTAATAGTTTCCTAATTTAAAATGAACTAATTAAGGGATCAATCCGAAACTCCAGTTGTTTTCAATTTGTTTCTTTTGATTTGTTTTGAATTAAACAATGATAGCCTTCCTATTCTTATTGATTTCTATAGACATTCTTTTATAATCGATTCACTATTTAGACTCATTTCATTCGTTACTTTTACTTCGTATAACTATAGTGTACTTTGCGTATGACTATAGTTATACGTAAGGAAGACTATAGTTATTCTTGCGGAATACTATAGTCAAACGCAAAAAGAATAAGTAATGCGGCTAATCTGATTAGGCAGAAAAAGAAATAAAAATAGTATTTGGCTCCTTTCCGTACAGTATAGAGTTCAAACCGGTTTTGGGGGACTGTTCCAAATTAAGGCTCAGCAGATTCTTCGATAAAAACAAGTTGGAGTTCTTATCTCAATCTGTATTTTATTACAATACATGATGAAAATTGAAATTAAACTTATAACTTTGAAGAAAGTTAATGTGATACACCATGATACAGAAATTCTTGCAAACATATAAGGAGGCGTTCGGTAATGCAGTTCCACTTCCTGTCACTTTCGGATATAGCCATATACCTGTTACAGAGATAAATAAAATACCGCATTGCATGATAGGTAGCATTCGCAAAGTATGTGAAGGTGATTCACTGACTCTAAGTGCCGACAATGTACTGTGCGGTGGAGGAAGCCTGTACACTGCCTTTGCCCCTATGCAAGAAAGGCTGCCCAAATTTGTGTCAGAAACGGAACACTACAAGCAGACTCCCGAACAAATCAAGAAATACATACATCGCTTAGACATCCACCTGACGGATAAGCCTTATTTGAATTTTGTCCGTATGGATAAACTATCCTCTCTCGATGAAGTGGAAGGTATTTTGTTTTTCGCCACACCTGATATACTTTCGGGCTTGTGTACATGGGCTTTTTACGACAACGATGCAGATGATGCTGTATGTACACGGTTCGCATCGGGATGTTGCAGCATTGTGACCTTTGCCATACAAGAGAATCGGAAGAATGGTCGAAGTTGCTTTATCGGTATGTTAGACCCGTCTGCACGTCCGTTGATACCGACGAATGAGCTTACCTTTGTTATACCAATACACCGTTTCCATGAAATGATGCAGACGATGGAACATTCCGCTTTGTTCCAAAAGGCATATTCCATAGTAAGAAAACGAATAAATGGAGAGATTGGGAAATGAAAAGAACTTATGGAACACGAAGTTGCCAAAAAGCTACAGCAGCCGCAGCAGCCACATTAAGTGAATCAACACCATACGACATCGGAATACGGACTACGTAATCAGCCTCTGCAATCGTTTCATGCGCGAGCCCACCCCCTTCACTACCCACCACAATAGCTAATTTAGGTTCAGCCATCAAGATAGGTTCATCAATGGATACCGAATTATCTGTAAGTGCCATAGCAGCTGTACGAAAGCCCAAATTACTAAGATCAGAGAGAGAACCGTCCATCCATGTCCACGGAATACAGAAAACAGCTCCCATAGATACTCTGACCGCACGGCGGTTCAACGGATCACAAGAATTGCGCCTCAGCAATACAGCATCCATCCCTAATGCTGCCGCTGAACGAAAAATAGCACCAATATTAGTGGCATCAACAACGCCATCAATCACGACAATACGCCGGGCCTCATGACAGATTTCTTCCACCCTACACAAAATAGGACGATGCATTGCACAAAGGACACCGCGCGTCAGAACATAACCAGTAAGCTTAGAAAGCAATTCCCTGCTACCAGTATAGACTGGTAAATCATTACCATATCGTTCTATTATATCAGAAGCATCACCAATAATATGTTTATGTTCACACAAAATTGCCAAAGGCTCATAGCCAGCCTCTAAGGCCCTTTTGATAACCTTCGGACTTTCTACTATAAAAAGCCCTTTATCAAGTTCAATGTGATTACGCAACTGAGCTTCAGTGAGAGCGCTGAATATCTCAACTCCAGGATGAGATAAAGATGATATTTCAATAATAGGCATAATGGATTATTTATAAATTGCTACTTTAATAACCCCATCCAACTTGTTCTCGAAAATACGGTAAGCCTCCTCAATCTCATTCAATGGGAACCGATGTGTAATAAGAGGAGTAGTATCAATTTTACCTTCCTCAATCAGCGCAAGGATTTCGGCACAGTCGCAGCCATTCACTCCCCCTGTTTTGAAAATCAAATTCTTGCCATACATATCAGGTAAAGGAAGAAGCTGTGGTTTATCATAGAGGGCTACAATCGTGACAATAGCATTAGGACGGGCGCAATCCCAAGCCAAATAAAAAGAATCGTCACTCCCTGCCACTTCCAAAACAACATCTGCACCACCATGGTCACTGTTCTTGAGAACAAATTCCTTGCAGTTTTCCGGTTCAGTCACCAACACATCATGATAATGCTCGTGGACAAACCGAATTCTTTCAGGAGACTTCTCACAGATAATAATGCGTTTTGGCTTCTTCAGCATCACACACAACAAAGTACAAATCCCGGTAGGTCCGGCACCGATGATAAGAACAGTATCTTTCTCGGTAATTTCCGAGATGCGTGCTGCCCAAAAACCTGTTGCAAGCACATCACCGACAAACAAAGCTTGTTCATCACTCACTGTATCCGGAATACGGTTCAAACCCTGATCCGCATAAGGAACTCTGACATATTCCGCCTGACCACCATCAATTCGACAACCTAAAGCCCAACCGCCATTAGGATCAGTACAGTTATTCACATATCCATGCTTACAGAAAAAACACTCACCGCAGAAAGTTTCAACATTCACAGTCACCCTGTCACCAGGCTTCACCAAAGTGACATCAGCTCCCACTTGTTCTACCACACCTACCATCTCATGCCCGACAGTTATTCCGGGCACAGCACGCGGCACGCTGCCATGTTTAATATGAAGATCACTGGTGCAAATGCTACCAAGTGTTACACGTACGATTGCATCCCGTGAATCCTTTATTTCCGGTCTCGCTTTCTCCTGCAATTCAAACTTTCCGTGTTCAATATATGTGTATGCAAGCATAATATCCTCCTCGTTCATTAATATATACCTTGCAAAGATAATGATTTCATTGGCAAAACAAATCACTTTTATCACGTTCAATACTCCCAAACCGAATCTCACTCTATATTTATAACAATACAAAGCTGAATAAAGTCATTCACTGTTTTTTCTACTTCAGCTTTGATATTCTGGAAAATATTCTTACTTTTATATCCAAAATAATAAATAAAAACAGCAGCACGACTTATTATATTTACACACAAGCCTATGATAGATACTTCCGAAAATCTGATTATTATAAAAGGACAAATCAAGACTCCCGAAATAGAGAGCTGCCAAAATCATAATGGCAACTATAAGGTAATATTCCGGAATGTTCCCAGTGCGTATACCTACAAAGAAGAAAATGTTCTTTGGCTGACTGATCCGGACAAACCGGACCCCAATAATTATCAAATAATCAGTAAAGGGAGAACTTTATCAAACATTAAAGCCTTATCTATTTTTAAGGCCAGATCACACAACTATTGGCACATTCGTTTTCAGAATGGTAAAGAGTATGATTACAGAGAAAAGGACTTAGAAATTATCGAATCATGCTTGGGAGAGAGTCGTTCGAAAAGCATATTCGAATATTTGAAGAAAGTTGCCGATGCGAATGAATTGAAAGCTGATGACGGAACGAAGCTATTAGCAAAACAATATGAAAAGATTCATTTCATCGCAAACAACAGAGCTATTGCTGTATATCTGAATCCTCAAAAATATAAAATGCAGACCCAGACTACCTCAACCTTGATTTTTCCTTTCGGTTGTAATGCAAGCCAGCAAAAAGCAGTCCAAGCAGCTTTTGAGAATCAAATCAGCGTTGTGCAAGGACCTCCGGGAACCGGAAAGACACAAACGATTCTGAACATCATTGCCAATATCCTTGTGCGTGGTAAGACTGTTCAGGTAGTATCTAATAATAACTCCGCCATCGTCAATGTACTTGAGAAGTTATCCAAATACGACATGGGTTTCATTGTTGCATTGCTTGGCAGCACAGCTAACAAAGAGAAATTCATCGAGACTCAAGAAGAGGAAAAACAATATCCGGAGAACTTTGAGTCATGGCATGATGCGGATGCCAACCAACCTCAATTTCTCAATCAGATACATCATCAGACAGAAGAACTAAAAAGCATATTTTCCAAACAGGAACGCCTTGCCATGGCAAGACAGGAAATACAAGCTTTAAAAATAGAGTGGCAACATTATCTGCAAGAGTTCGGAACAAAAGAAATTACTCTCAAACAACGAAAGAGTTCCAGTTCGGCAGACCTTCTGAATTTATGGAATGAATGTCAGCAATTTGCAGAAAAAGAACAATCATCAAGTCTTCGGGGAATAGCAGCTTTTATTCAACGGTTGAAATGGTTATTCTTTAAATTCAGGAGCAGAGCGATTTGTAAAATCCCCGATAAAGGTTTTTATAAACGGGAGATGAGTTTGATTATCGCTGACTTCCAAATCTTATTCTACCAAACAAAGTATGCAGAACTGGAAGTTGAAATAGACACATTAGAAAAGGAACTTGCCAACAAAGATGCAGCAGAAATGGCTAAACAAATGGCCGATACATCAATGAAATATCTAAAGAATCAGTTATTTCAAACCTATGGCAATAATCATGACAAGCCCATCTTTACACTCCCTGATCTAAGAAATAATTGGCGAGAGGTACAAAAAGAATACCCTATTATATTAAGTACGACCTTTTCATCATTAAGCAGTCTGCAACGAGATGCCGTATATGATTATATCATTATGGACGAAGCGTCGCAGGTTTCCGTTGAAACCGGAGCTTTAGCCTTGTCATGTGCTAAAAATGCAATCATTGTCGGCGACACCATGCAACTCCCCAATGTAATCACAGAAGAAGATAAGGAAAAGCTAAACTTTATCGCTAATGCCTGCCTGATTAAGCCGGAATATGATTGTGCCAATATGAGTTTTTTGCAATCCATCTGCAAAGTTATTCCAAATGTACCGCAGACCTTGTTACGGGAACATTATCGATGCCATCCTCGAATCATCAACTTCTGCAATCAGAAATTCTATGGTGGAGATCTTGTCATCATGACACGTGATAAAGGAGAAGAGGATGTCATTTGTGCCATACGGACAGCCAAAGGTAACCATTCCCGCAGTCACATGAATCAACGGGAAATAGATGTTATCAAAGAGGAAGTACTACCGAATCTATCTTATGAAACAGATGAAATTGGCGTCATTGCTCCATATAACAAACAAGTAGATGCAGTAAAATCCGCACTTGAAGAGGATATTGATGTCGCAACAGTCCATAAATTTCAGGGAAGAGAAAAGGATGCTATCATTATGACCACCGTCGACGATGTCATCACTTCCTTTTCCGACGACCCCAACCTGCTCAATGTTGCTGTTTCGAGGGCTAAGTCACAATTCTACTTAGTCGTATCGGGAAACGAACAACCCAAAGACTGCAATATTAGCGATTTGATCGCTTATATCGAATATAACAATGGCACTGTTTCCACCAGTAAGATTCATTCTATATTCGATTACCTATATGAGCAATATACAGATGCACGAATTGCCTATTTGAAGAAGCACAAAAAAATATCCGAATACGATTCCGAGAATCTTACATTTGCCTTACTCGAAGATATCCTGAAAGAAAATATCAATATGCGTCATTTGAATATCATTTGCCATTTACCACTCTATATGTTGATTCAGGATTATTCTCTATTGAATGAAGAGGAAAGCAAATATGCTGCAAATATAAACACTCATATTGATTTTCTAATTTATAATCGTGTGAGCAAACAACCGGTATTGGCTATTGAAACAGATGGTTATACATTCCACAAATCAGGGACAAGTCAGTCAGAACGTGATATTAAAAAGGATCGTATTTTAGAGTTGTACGGAATTCCATTGGTGAGATTGTCTACCATCGGTAGTAATGAGAAGAAAATTATTGGAGATAAGTTAAGCGAAGTATTAAACTTGCATTAGAATGCTCATTGCAAATCATATTTTTGTTAGAATAGGAGTTTCTGCATATTCTAACAACCAAAAGAATAAATTTTACTCCAACTATAACAATCACATCAATAATAATGCATACATTTATTTCTTATTTAAAGTACGACAGCACTATGGAAATTATTTTCTACTTTTGCATCAACCTCATTAAAAGTTTCTAAGAACTTAAAGTGAGTACATAAACATTAATCACAATGACAAAAATATAATAGTATGGCAAAGACAAATACAGCCGAATTAGGATTTGAAAAACAAATATGGAAAGCAGCTGATTTATTACGTGGCAACATGGATGCATCAGAATATAAATCAGTCGTTTTAGGACTTATTTTCCTTAAATATATATCAGACAGTTTCGAAGCAAAACATCAAGCTCTTATCAATGAAGGAGAAGGCTTTGAGGAAGACAAAGATGAATATTCCTATGAGCATATTTTCTTTGTTCCCAAAGAGGCTCGTTGGTCGGTCATAGCAGAAGCAGCACATACTCCGGAGATTGGTACTGTCATCGACAACGCCATGCGACTGATAGAGAAAGAAAATCCTCGTTTAAAAGGGATTCTTCCTAAAAACTTCGCACGACCTGAATTAGATAAACGCCGCTTAGGAGATGTCGTAGATTTATTTACAAACGTTCAAATGAAAGAACATGGGGACAGTAAGGACATACTGGGGCGTACCTATGAATATTGTCTCTCCAAATTTGCAGAAGCAGAAGGAAAACTTGCCGGTGAATTTTTTACACCATCATGTATTGTCCGTACATTAGTTGAAGTGCTTCAGCCATATAGCGGACGTGTATACGATCCGGCTTGCGGCTCTGGTGGCATGTTTGTACAATCAGCCAAATTTATCGAACGACATCATGGAAATATCAATAACATATCAGTATTCGGCCAAGACAGCAACCCTACTACATGGAAAATGGCTCAAATGAATCTGGCGATTCGAGGCATTGAGCCTGACCTTGGAAAATTCAACGCTGACACATTTTTTGATGACCAGCATCTTACACTAAAGGCTGATTACATTCTAGCAAACCCTCCGTTTAACCTAAGTGATTGGGGAGCTAACAAACTTCAGGATGATGTACGCTGGAAATATGGTATACCTCCTGCTGGAAATGCCAACTTTGCCTGGCTTCAACATATGATTCATCATCTTTCCCCCAAAGGACGTATAGGAATGGTACTTGCCAATGGTTCTCTATCCTCGCAAACAGGCGGTGAAGGAACTATCCGCGAAAATATTATAAAGGCAGATCTAATAGAAGGAATTGTAGCATTACCTTCCCAACTTTTTTATACGACAGGTATTCCAGTCTCTTTATGGTTCCTCAACCGGGCTAAAAAGCAGACGAATAAAATACTGTTCGTTGATGCCCGTAATATGGGTAGCATGGTTACTCGCAAACTCCGTGAACTATCCGAAGAAGATATAATGAAAATAGCAGGTACTTTTGATGCTTTCAATTCAGGAACTTTAGAAAATGAAAAAGGTTATTGTGCTGTTGTATCAATAGAGGATGTAGCTAAACAAGATTATATCCTCACCCCGGGACGGTATGTAGGAATTGCAGAAACAGAAGATGACGGAGAACCGTTTCAAGAAAAAATGGAACGTTTGACTTCTGAATTATCTGATTTATTTGCACAATCCCATGACCTCGAAGAAGAAATTCGCAAACAATTATCTAGTATAGGATTCACAATCAAATAAATATTACTATATTCTTCGATTTATTAATTAACCCAATAATAGAAGAATATGAAAGAAAATTTGATTCAAGAAATTAGCAATGCGATGACAGATGTTTTAAGTATAGAACAAATGGCTCAACTTAATGGAGTATTACTTCAAGTTATAAGTAAATACACTATTACAAAAGACGGTGAGAAAGAGCATGAAAATGCTGCTACAAACGACCGTCTGCTTGAAATCTTTTTGTCCGCAAAGCAAGTTGAAGGCTGTACTACTCCGACTATCAAATATTACAGTTCAACAGTCAAGCAACTTTTCAAGACTATGCCTAAAAAAGTAGTAAACTATTCTACAGAAGATATACGAGCATATTTGGCTGTATTCCAACGTAAGCATAAATCCAGTAAAGTGACAATAGATAATATTCGACGAATCTTTTCTTCTTTCTTTTCATGGCTTGAAGAAGAGGATTATATCATAAAGAGTCCTATACATAGAATCCATAAAGTAAAAACCGGTACACAAATCAAAGAGGTACTTACTGATGAGAACATCGAACACCTTCGCGATAACTGTACGGAAATTCGTGACCTTGCAATGATTGATCTCTTATGCTCAACCGGAATGCGTGTCGGTGAATTAGTAAAACTAAACCGAGAAGACATCAATTTTAACGAACGAGAATGCATTGTTTTTGGCAAAGGAAATAAAGAACGGATAGTATATTTCAATGCAAGAGCTAAAATACATCTACAACAATATATTAGCTCCCGTAAAGACAGAAACAAAGCATTATTTGTCTCTCTTGCCAAGCCACATAATCGGCTTCAAATATCAGGCGTAGAGGTTCGGTTACGTAAAATTGGGCATTCTTCAAAAATAGCTCGTGTCCATCCTCACAAATTCCGACGAACACTTGCTACAATGGCTATAGATAAAGGAATGCCTGTAGAACAAGTACAAAAGTTACTCGGTCATGTAAAAATTGATACTACCATGCATTATGCTATGGTTAATCAAAATAACGTAAAACTATCTCATCGTAAATACATTAATTAAAATGCGGATAAGATACAATACATATAACAATAAGAATCATCTGTTTTACAAAAACAGGCAGATAAATGATAATTTAGAGCAGCAGGCACAAGCGTTGTTCAATCATTATTTTATAGAAAGCCCTGACCTATTAAAGGATATAACTGTCGGTAATCTTACACAGATAGCATCCTATGTCAATGGATTAGCGATGCAACGTTTTCGCCCTAACGATTATGAAGTAGGATTACCCGTACTAAAAATAAAAGAACTCGGACAAAATGCTGTTGATTCAGCCAGCGACAGATGTACACATAGTATTGATGATATATATAAAGTCTTTGATGGTGATGTTATTTTCTCTTGGTCCGGTACTTTATTGGTAAAAATTTGGACTGGTGGAAACTGTGGTCTCAATCAGCATCTATTTAAAGTCACATCAAAAAAATATCCCAAATGGTTTTACTATTTCTGGACCAAACACCATCTTGATAGATTTATTCGGATAGCAAAAGACAAGGCTGTTACAATGGGACATATAAAACGAGGAGAATTAGAAAAATCGGAGGTCCTGATTCCTTGTGTTGAAAAACTTAATCAGATAAGTGAACGTATAACTCCTTTATTTGAGAAAAGTATCAAATGTTCCATTGAAAACCGCCATCTTACAGAATTAAAAGACGCTTTACTGCCCAAACTAATGTCGGGCGAACTAAAAATTAACGATTTAAACAGCTAAATTCTCATTTATGG
>ERZ791744.377-NODE-377-length-46937-cov-10.167079_pt1 | contig 46937 bp, 55 predicted proteins | sample MGYA00510039_ERZ791744 | MGnify/ENA primary metagenome ERZ791744 (study PRJEB30046, sample SAMN00791969) | human gut metagenome | study: EMG produced TPA metagenomics assembly of the A metagenome-wide association study of gut microbiota in type 2... | reverse complement strand
GCACTTGGCTCTTTTTATATAGATTTGTAATTTACACCATTATATAGACTTTATCTCCGAACAAAATTTATTTGAGATTAATTCTCTGTTAAGTGTAACAATGCAAGCAATGGAGGAAAACGGAGAGGACATTGCAGATGATTTTTCTGAATTTTTTACAGAAAATACACCCAAAACATTTGTAATCACAAATAAAGATAAAAAACTAGGAGCCTGTTGCCTTGCCTGTCCCGAAGTGATCGGTACAGCCATCGAAAAAATGGGAATAGACTGTTATATACTTCCGTCTTCAATTCATGAGGTGATTTTAATTGAAAAAAAAGGGAATTTTAACGAAATCGAAGAATTACGAGATATGGTAAATCAGGTTAACAGACAAAGCGTACCGGCGGCAGAAATACTGAGCGATAAGGTGTTTGTATACAATCAAAAGACTAAAAAAATAGAAATTGCACGTACAGAGCAGGAATTACAGTCAATGACACAATCAGCACCGCACAAAAGTCACGGTATGCATATGTAACGGAGGATATCGAAATGGAAGATAACATGGAAATGAGTACAGAACGTAAAATGGAGTATTACCGTAAGCTGATACAGTATTATCGTAGATACTTAAAAAAATCGGTAGATATAGACTGGGAATGGGATTTTGAGAACAAATAAAAGATAACTATTAACTACATACCAGAGGGGCAGCTTTAACCGGCTGTCCCTTTTTGTATATTCGGAGGATAAATTATGGATACAAAAATAATAGATCAAGAACAGCCAGCGCAGAAAAAAACACAGACACAGCAGATTGTGGAGCAACTGGAAAAAGGGGTATCGGAAGTATTTCAGAGTGAACAGTATAAGCAATACCTATCGGTGATGTCAAAATTTCATAGTTATTCATATAACAACATCCTGCTGATTGCAATGCAGTGCCCGGGAGCAACGATGGTGGCTGGTTTTGAATCATGGCAGAGATTATTTAAACGTCATGTTTTAAAGGGGGAAAAGGCAATCAAAATATTAGCTCCCTGCCCTTATAAAAAGGTAATCCTGCAGGATGTCACCGATCCCATTACACATCAGCCGATCAGGGATGCACAAGGAAACATAGTTAGGGAAAAGGTACAGATCACCATACCAGCATTTCGTCCAGTTTCGGTATTTGATGTATCGCAGACTGGGGGAGAACCACTTCCTGAAATGGCAACAGTACAGGAATTGATTGGAGAAGTTGATGGCTTTGATGCAATACAGGAAATTGTCGAAAGTATGGCTCCTTGTGCCCTGTATCACAGAGACATAGAGGGATCTGCAAAAGGATATTACTCTCCTGACAAAAATGAAATTGTGATTAAGAATGGACTGTCACAACAGCAGGAAATTAAGACACTGATCCACGAAATCGCACATAGCTTGTTGCATAATTCAGAAAAAGTGAAAGAATCGAAAACTAAAATCAGTCGTAACGATATGGAAGTACAGGCAGAATCGGTAGCTTACACAGTCTGCTCTGCGCTGGGGATTGATACATCTGACTATTCATTTGGATATATCGCAGGATGGTCTCAGGGAAAAGAAATCAAAGAACTAAAAAATGCACTGGATTTGATTTGTGATACTGCTAGTTCGATGATTTTTCACATTGAAAATAAGCTTACAGAGAGATATGAGGAAAAGTATGGTAAGAAGCATGGGGAATCAGCACTTGTTGAAACTATCGGAGAAATGGAAAAAGCAGGAAAAAGAAAAGGTATGCATATGTAGCGCAAGCGGCACCCACGACACCCGATGTATTTAGGGTGTTCTAACTGAGCTATTACGGTTTTGTTTTTTATGTATTTAGGCATTTAACTGTCTGTATTATTGGGAGGAAATATTATGAGTGGATTTTATCGTATGGAAGTCAAAGTAATCAGCAAAACTGGAAAACGGCAAAATGGAGCCATTGGAGAAAATAGCGCACAATCAGCAAGTGCGTACATTACAGCAAGCAAAGTAGATGCATTGTCCCCGATAGATGCTTCGGCATACATATCAGGGGAAAAGGTGGAAACAAAGACCCGATCAGCGGATTATACGAAAAAGAAAGGGGTATTATCATCAGACATTGTTTTGCCTACAAATGCACCTGATCGGCTTCGGGATCCCAGTGTATTATGGTCAGAAGTAGATCGGATGGCTAAAAGAAGTAATGCCGATCTATACCGGGAGTGGATATGCTGTTTTGAACGACATCTTACCTTGGAGCAAATGGAATCCGTGGCAAGACAATTTGCGGAATCACTGGCTGCAGAGGGCATGGTCGTACAATATGCACTACATGACGAAAAAAGCAACGGCAACTACCACGTGCATTTTATGGCTCCCTGCAGGGGAATAGACGAAAACGGTAACTGGCAGAAAAGAAAAGTACAACCACGCACTTTTCAGCTGGATACAGAGGGAAACAGAATCCCGGTCATTGATAAGGAGACCGGATTACAAAAAGTAGACAAAAATGGACGGAAACAGTGGAAAAAAGAACCACCGGTATTTGTGGATAGCTTTAATGATCCTCATATCGGAAATGTGCAACGTTGGAGACAGCTATTTGCAGATATAGAAAATCAGTATTTATCGGAAGAATATCAAGTATCACCGTTATCATACCGCAAACAGGGTATTAAAAAGATACCGGGTCGGCACATAAGTAAAGCTGCATATGAAGTACACCGTAAGCTGGTGGCACAGCTGCGCAGGATGCCCCAGGAGCGCAGAGAAGCTTATGTGCAGCAGATTATTGCACAGATTGAAAAAGAATGTCGTACAGGAGCATACAACGGTGCAGAGGGGAATGTCGTACATAGCATACGACAATATGCAGAATCAAAGGATATGCAGGAACTGAAAAAGTCATTGCAGGAAGATTTACGGACAGTCAGCAGATATAAACCACCGAAACAATATGTATCAAAATATACGCATGGCAGAACGGCAATCAACATAGAGAGTGCTTTTACAAGTATCGTATCTTACTACCAGCGATTACGAAATGACTATAATACCACGCAGGCAGCGCAGGAGCAGACAGCAGATATGTTAATGGAAACCACAGCAAAGCTGGCACAGGCGCAGGACGATCTATTGATTATGTGTAGTACAGGGATGACTGGAATTATGGAAAATCATCTGAGACAGGGGGAATATGATCTAACAAGAGAAGTTGTGGAAACACTTAGTCAGGAATTATTACAGCATAAGCAGGAGGAACAGAATGCAGAACTTAGAGCAAAACTTGATAAATACAAGGACAGAATCCGCACCATCCAGCAAGGAAATGATGGTATTACTGAAACAGCAGGATCAGATAATAGCAACTCTACAGGAGCAAAACGAGAAGTTGAACGGAGAGCAGAAAGAGTTAATGAGCTTGCTACAGAACTACAAAGATCAGCTGTTAGACTGGCAGGAGCAGAGCAACAATCAGCAGAGACAGCTAAACGATTATCTATCCTCAGATGCCGGGAAGCTACAGAAAGAGATCACGAAATTAAAAAAATGCTTGGAAAAGTCAGAAGCAGATAATTTTAATGAGATGATACAAAGGAGACATTGCGAAGAAATAGCGGAAACATGGAAAAGGATTGCTGAAAAAAGGAAACTCCGAAAAGGTGTATAGATACTTATTACACTTTGATGTTTTTTCTTCTGCCAGGGAACAACAAAAGGGAGTTTGTACTCCCTTTTGTAATGGTCTTTATTTTATGAATAGAAATTATCGTCCTCGCCGTCATCATAGTCACCGTGGACATTTTCGTATGCATCAATCCATGCATCTAATTGTTGCTCCGCATTACTTTTAGCATAATTGATTTCTTCATTTGTCAAGAAATGGATAATTTTTTCTGTGCTTGTGATTCGACCAGTTTTGCCAGCTCTCTGATGTATAATTTTTTCCGTAAAATATACAGGTGGCATTGTATTTGTCGCATAAATTCTATCGTCATCCGAATTCGAAAGAAACAAAAGCTCTGAGGGGACAGGATTTCTTTCGGGATTTTCCAACCAAAGAATGTGATTGTCAACATAATACATATGTGCTTCGATGGGATTCATAATTTTATTTTGTAATTCCTGATAAAGTTGACGTTGACCGACAAATGGCATGATAAGTATATTGTTATTTGCAATCATATTGTCGATTTCTGTATGCAGATTATCTAAAAATTTTGAATTACTCAAATAATGAGTATGGCTCAAAAAACCAAGAAGATCTTTTATATCAAGCAATCTAGGAACTTGATCACGTTCCTCATGTGTATAGGATTGTAGCAAATTTTCAATAAAGGCTTTTGCATTTACCTGCAATATGGGTAATATAGTATTGCAGGCAAGAAATGAAAGATTATCAGTACTATCATCATTTTTTCCCGTAATTTCCCAGTTCCATTGCTCTGCCATATAAGTATCTATTTTATCAAAAACAACATGGAAGTAAGAAGTATAGTAATTGTTAATTGCAGCATCTGTTAAATCTTTAAGATATGTTTTTTTATTTCCCAACGAGGACATACTGCTTAAATTTTGTTCTGTAGTTGCAATTTCGATACGCATGAGTTTGGAATCAAAACATGGAGGCTTCCTACCGGCGTTCTTCCCCTTCTTTCCCATTTTTTGCATTAAATCTTTTACTTTGTTGTAACTCGATACTTTGGTTGTAGAGCCCGATAGCAATACATTCGTTTCTTTTGTGTTTTTTCTGCCGTTCCATTTACTTGCGGACATATTACTGTCTTTTTCCTTGTAATTTTTTCTTGTGTTGGACAATGCCCAACTCATGGTATTTAAAATACGATCATATTCCTCAAAATCTTTTGCTATGGGAAAAGTCTTAGTGATTTCAGCGTATTTTACACGTAAGGTATTGTAAGCAAAGGGTAATTTAATTTCGTAATTGTCTAACAAATCTTGATAAGCTGCATTAAAATGGTCATTAACATCAGCAATACTCATACTGACAAGGTTATCACCATTTCCACGATTTGAATGTAATTCCAAAATCGCATATGCGCAGGCGTTAGTATTGCCGTAAGAAAATTTGTATCCTAGACTATCCGTTTTATCAATTTTAACCTTTTTTTCTTCGCAGGCCACATATTCACGATCAACGTTAAGCTCTTTCAAAGGTCTGGTAGCATTAGGCCTCATGTGAGGATCTTCATAGACAGGCTCTGTAAACAAGACAGGCAAATGAAATCCTATAATCTTAATGATGTCAATTCCAACAATACCGATTGTATATACGGAGCCTTCAGCACAATTTGTTTTTATTTCTAATCCGTTGCTATTATATTTCATTTAAAATTCTCCTTTAATCATCGTATATTTATATATATAATGTTGTTTAATATATGATATTTATATAATATATATCGACATAAAATAGATAAACATAAGGAAAAATAGGATAATATATAATAATATTTATAATGATGATCTGGATAATAAATACATTAGGAATATCACTTACATATATGTATAAAAGGAATGATGATACATTAAGGATAGATTAGAAATGATATACATAACAATATGTACGGAATAAAATTAAATATAAATAGTAACGGAAAAGAATATATAGCAATACTACTTCTTTTCCATTTTCAAAATATATTCTTTTAAAACCATGTTTATATATTGGGAAAAAGATCTATCATCATTTTCAGAAAGTTCTTTTATCTTTATAATGATGTCTTCATCTAGTGTAATACTGACTTTACTTTTCATAGGTTTCATAATAAGTATCCTCCTATGACAATATATCATCAAGTAGGATACAATATTGAAAAGTAGTATAAAGTATGATAAAGTAGGATAGTAATAGAATACACTTAAATATATAGATTATGCGTTATAAAGGTTGGTCATTATCAGAGGGAATATATTGCACAATATCAGAAATATTACAATTTAAGAGACGGCATAGATCATTTAATGTTTTGGTAGATACATCCTTATTGTGTTTAAGACGATGTAAGGTGCTGTTGGATATATGAAGCTTATTTGCTAATGTATACCAGTTGTTTCCAGTTCTTTCGACAGTAACCCAAAATGGACTATAATCTATCATATAACAGCACCTCCTTCCAAGATTATCTATGGTAAGGTAAGTGTAAAATATATTTTATCTGTTGAATATCTTCGTAAAAGCGAATATACTATAAGACAGTGTAAACTATACATGACAATAAGAAATTGCAGATAAGATATAATATAGGCAATGTCTAAAAAGAACTATCAACATATATCATAAAATGAAAGAGGGTTACAACAAAGATGAAAAAGCACATTATCACTGCACTGTTAATTACGACCATGATTTCCATGACTGCTTGTGGTGGAAAGAAAAATACCGATACTCCAACAGAAACTACCGTAGCAACCGAAGCAACTGGGGAACTGCCTACTGCGAATGATGAAAAGGTAGTACTCGGTACCGTAAATAAAGAAGAGACTGCTACTGCAGAGACCACGGCTGAGGTAAAGACAGATGCAAAGGCTACTACCAGTCCTGACCCCAAGGCAACCGATGCTCCTAAGTCTACTGCCGCACCGGAGACGACTGCAAAACCTAAGAGCACTACAAAGCCTGGTACACAGACTGCATCGGTAACAGCTACGACAAAGCCTGCTGCAACAGAAAAGCCGAAGAGTACGACTGCTCCAAAGGCAACAGCTACCCCTGCTCCTAAGGCTACCGCAGCCCCTAAAGCTACGGAAGCTCCCAAGGCGACCGCAACTCCCGCACCTACTGTAGCACCGGTAGCCTGCCAGCATACAAATACCCATGTAGAGAGTTCCCATGATACTTATGAGGTACCTATTGCTGGTGGATGTTATGAAGTATGGCGTACTGCTACCAGAGTATGTAATGATTGTGGCGCAAATCTGGGAGAGGCTCCAGAAAAGGTAAATGAAGGACATCATGGTTGCATTATTACCGAAGGTATCAGTGCGACCTGTACAACAGATGGACGTACCGCAGTATGTGGTTGTGATTGTGGTGGTCTTGGTACTACTGGTGGAGAAGTCATTCCTGCATTTGGACATGACTATCATGATGTATGCACTGATGAAATTTCAGAGGATCTTACACAGGTAAAGTGGGAAACTGTTTGTTATATCTGTGGAGATGTAGCAAAGACCTGGTGGGAATAAAAGAGTGGAAAAGGAAATAGAATAGAAAGAGATAGGGAATCCGTAAAAGGGTTCCCTATTATTATGCTATAAAATAAATAAAATAAATGAAATACAAATATATAGAAAAATGCTTAATCTTATGGTATAGTAATGATATTATTTTAGACAATCGGAGGGTATGTAAAAATGGCACCTATGATTAATATGTTATCGTTACTAAATGATTTACAACAGAATGAATGGCATATCACAGCCTTCCAATTTACATATAAAAACACACATTACATTGTACTTTTTGAAGATATTTCAAATCTTCCATTAGTGAATGGCGAGTATATAGCATTTTTAACATTTATTGACAAATCAAATGAAAATCGCATTTTTCAAACAAAAGCAAATGAATTTAAGTTTTCTGCCAAAGCTAAAGAATTCAGAGAATATTTTAATATTGAATATGCTAATAATTTAGGCGATATATTCAAACAATTTTATTCATATTTTGGCGGATTTATCCCAACATTACGTGTAAAAAATTTCGATAATCAAACACAACAAGCCATTATAAATCAATTAAGCCGTAATGATCATGAAAGTGTGAATAATTTATGTTGTTATGCAGCAAAACGTAATGGAAAACATGATGGAGTACAATACCATAGAACCCCATTTAATAGTGATAAAACAAAATTACTTAGAAGCGCATTGTTTGATAAACTTGGAAAAAATGATAATACAATAAGTTTTTATTATAGAGAAGAAAATCCGCTTGATGATATAGAAATCTATACTCGATTTGCACAACAATATGGAATTAAATAATATTATACTGTATTTTATTTTTTTTCATTTCATCTCTAATATTCCGATATTTTTTATCATTGTAATGCAAAATGGCTTCCTGTAATAGATCGATAGAAACATCATCTATTACATCAGAACCATTAGTGAAAATACCATTATTTAACTTTTCGTATTGCATAGATAATTCCTTTAAGGAATAACAAGTGCATAATACTTCGATATTATATTCTTTTTCTGTCATTACAATATTTTCCTTTCGTATCTCAATATCGTGAGACTTGATATTTTTTAACCATCTCCAAATTTAAATCATAGCAGAGAACTTTTATTATTATATTTATATATGTAAAATACTTTTTGAAATCTGTAGAAAATTAATCGTTTTTTCTGCCAGGGGGAGTCACTCATCATTATCCTTAACATTATTTTCCTTATTCATAATATTTTCATGTTGATAAGATTTACCCACTTCCGCTAATTTTAAGGGTGGATATGCTTTTTGCAATATTTTGTCTTTCATATTTTATAATACCTCCTTAATGTGAACTGTTACTACTTACATATGTCAAATAATTTCTGATTTTTCCTGGTTTTACGGATTTTTTTGACATATAAAATAAAGTCCACATAATATTAAACACTCAGACAAGAGGTGATTCGTAAATATGCCAAGTGATAGAGCAAATATCATAAAAAAAGAAATGTTACCAGCCTTTTTAAGCGATCTGGATAGTCATAAGGTCACAAAAGAATATTGGGATGAGTGCAAAATGGCAAGAAATGCATTTACTCCGGATGATATTCACAAAATGCAAATGATGTGCAGACATACAGATGATAACAGATAGAGCAAATCCATTTGTTCGCTGCCAGGGAAAGGTTTTCTGTGTCGGAAATACCGACAGTGAAAAAGCTAGTGTCAGTAAAACTGACGTCAGGTATGATAAAGGGTGTCGGATATACCGATATCCTTTTTCTATTGGTGGGGAATGGGGTAACACGTAAATAATCAAGTATGTTTGGTTGACCTATTGGTTGACCTGAGAAGAACACTGCCGCCAAAGCCTTATCCTTTCTACATTTTTTGAGTGTCGTGTCCTTTCAAGTCCGGCCACCAGCATACTTAATTAGTGAGAGGAACACGGTAGAAATGCCGTGTTTCTCTTATTTTTTATTGTGAATGATAAAAAGAAGGAATATAATTGTATACAAATAACAGTAATATATTCTCAAGACGAAGGGGTGACAGTATGCTGACAAATACAATGAAAGAGGATTTGCCCCAAGGGGTAGTAGATCTTTTTTCGTATAGTATTTTGGCAATCATATTGTACGGATCTGTCGCCAGAAATGATAATACGGATGAGAGTGATATTGATATTGTAATTATCATAAAAAATGAAATGGATGATGCAACAAAGGAACAGTTCATTCATTGGTCAGCGGAATTAGATCTTCGATATGACAGAGTATTTTCTATCATTGATATTCAGGAAGAAAACATGGAGAAATGGCGAAATGTTTTGCCGTTTTATCAGAATATACAGAAGGAGGGGATAATTCTTTGGAAAGCAGAATAACAATTCCTTTTACACTTCATGGAATAGAAGAAAATCTCACCGTAGAATACACGCAAGGTACAGATCCCAGGGAAATTGGCTATGATGCCCTTCAGGGATTTCCGATAGACAAAATATGTTGCATAGGTTATCCGGTAATGCATGGTTACTTTGAACACATGAATGCGACCGGTTATCGGAGATCCTGTGGATTTATTCAATTCGTGGAAAGAATTGAAAATTATGGGGAAAACAGAGAGCTTTCCATAGATGTCAGTGATGAAAATCTGGGAAAAGGGAATCCATATTTTGCGTATGGTTATCCGGCAGAAATATTTGATGCTCCCTGTTGCAATTTGGCTGGGTGTAGACATTTGAAATGGACAGCTTATACCTATCTAGTAGATCTGCCCTCCCGCATGAATAGCAATAAACTGAAATTCCTGGGCGGATACTCCTGGGGATATGAAGAGGATGAAAACGGTCCACAGAGATTACTACCGCTAGAGATATTGACGGAAAATGACTGGGAAAAGCATGCAACGGAAAAAGGAATATTAACGATATTCCCAATAAAAGAAGGCTGTACTGCTAAGTTATGAAGAATAGATATAAACAAAAACTGATATCCGTTATTGCAATTTTATGTTTGAGCTTAGTAAGCTGTAAAAGTAAAACAGAGCCAATTAATAATATTGTATCATAGACGCCGGATGATGGTTGGACAATAAATGGAATTGATATTAGGGATCTGTGGCGAATGTGGAATGGGAGGGAACAATATGAATTATTATATCAGTGATCTGCATTTGTTTCATGAAGCGGCAATACGTTTTGATGACCGTCCGTTCCGGAATCTGGAGGAAATGCACACCGAGATCGTAAAACGGTGGAATGAAAAGGTGAATAACGGCGATACCGTGTATATCCTGGGAGATGTGAGCATGCGCGGTAAGAACGAGGATCTAATCGCTCTGGTGGCAATCCTGAAGGGAAAAAAGGTCCTGATCCGGGGCAATCATGATGATGTGTCCGATCTTAGATACCGGCAGTTGTTCCAGGAAGTCTGCGATTATAGGGAGATCCGGGATTCTGTAGGCGGTAAGAGTTATGAACTGGTGCTGTGCCATTACCCTATTTTCAGCTGGAAGCATATGAGCCGCGGCACCATTCTGCTCTACGGGCATACCCATAACAGCCCGGAAGATATGTATTTTCAGAAATGTCTGGAAGGAATGAAAGACAACGAATGCCGACATACCGGTGACAGTCCCGTACAGGCATATAATGTGGGCTGTATGAAGCCGTGGATGGACTATGAACCGAGAAGTCTGCAGGAAATTATAAAATAAAAAGCTTTGAAAGAAAAATCGAGCAGGGGAACCGGCTCGATTTTTTGCAACCCTAGATTTGATGAAAGATCTGAAAAAAATATGTGCTATGATGGCAGTGTAACATGAATCACAGACCATTAGGAAAGGATGAAGAAACAGATGCAGTTACGTGAAATGATAGACAAGTATCCGCAACAGTATATCGCGGTGGCCTATACGAAAAAAGGTATCGACAACCTGATCGAGACAGCAACGGTTTTAAAAGTGTACCCGACCTTGCTGGATGCCTATGATAATCTGTCGGATATCAAAGCATACAAGAAGAGATACTCCGATTTTGACATTGTATACGGAGACTATGAAGACTATGTATCCACAAGGCGCAAAGTTGTGATGACAAAGACGGATGAAAGACTTACCCAGGAGGAAATCGACAAATTGCTGGCAATGATAGATCACTAAAGGAATACCGATGATCTGCGGGCGGAGATTGCCACAGAAAAATCTGCAATATGCATTTTTATGCGCGATTATGTCAGAGGCGAAAAGGGAAAATGACAATATTTGATTATCTGAAAAAGAATTGTGAAGTGGCGATATCTACGGATGAATACGGGAATGCCTATATGGAGACGAAGGAGTGGGAGTATGGAAAAATTATTTCCGGAGCCATAGAAATCAGCAATAAAGCGGACGAGAATATTGTCTGGCTGATACCGAAAGAAGTTTATGAAAAGCATTCGGAAATTGAGATCGCTATTGCCGGGGATGAGTCAGTCAATCCCGTTCGAAATGTCCGCAGGCCCTATTACCGGATGAGAGGAGTACCCGTAACGGCAGAGCAGGCATTTGATATTATCCGAAGGACGGACAGATTTTTAAATTTTTACGTGAGTGCTGTTCGCAGCCATGAAGATTATATCGGATGTATGAATTTTGAGAACTGTCTCATTCAGAAGAATCATTATCCCACGGGATATGGCTGGATCCGTGCGGATGGAACGATTGGGGCGAATGCGACTACGCAAAAATACCCCACGGTCAGGGAATTTATCGAAGAATGGTATAAACTGCTCTATGCATTTCCTTATCTGAATCTGATCATTGCGGTTACGAGGTGGAACGAAGGACCCTGGGGTGACGAAACGGTATCGGAGGAGGAATTTTGCAAAGAGGTTGCCGTGGGGATATATGTCCATGACAGGAAAATAGAGATCCTGAATCCGCCAAATACCATAGCAAAGTATAAGGAATATAATAAACGCTGCGGAACACCGCCTGAGAAATTCGAGCGGGAGTATTACGAGAAGCATAAGTACGAGAGGTATAAGACCGAACAGGCGAATCCGGCGTATTTGAGAAAGTGCATCGAAGCCTATGGGCTGGATGCGGATAAAATCTTGAAAAGGGGATAAGAAAAATGAATAATCCATTTATTGATGTATTTTGTCCACATTGTGGAGAATTTGTGAACCCAATCTATGAAGGGGACTGCCCTAATTGCGGAGAATATATAGGATCTGACGACAATGAGGAATGGGATGACGGGAGTGATGGAGACGGATATTATTTTCATACCTGAACAAAAAAACAGCAGATCCCGCCAGATCTGCTGTTTTTCTCTGTGTATATGAGCGTGAAAAACACACTTCTATCAGAATTTCTCAGCGAAGCTCTTGTAATACTCGTCAAAAAACTCGTTAACCTTTTCCATGATCTTCTTCATAATATTCACCCTTAACCTTTCCAAGACAAATGAACTGTTGACTTTGTTGTTACGCTTAAGGGGTCAGGCCTGACTTCCTTTTGATGATTATAATTTACCATATTGCGCTTATAATGTGAAATACATATAATAGAAGTATAATAATACCTAAAAGGTATAATAAAAGAAAATACAACATGTTACAAAATAGAAAGATTAAGCTGGTTTTGGAAAAAGCATGGAAGGAGGATGCTGGAAAGATGGAATTGCGGCATATCCGGTATTTCAAGGCAGTGGCGGAGGAGAAAAGCTTCACCAAAGCCGCGGAGCAGCTGGCGATCGCGCAGCCGCCCCTGAGCCGTCAGATCCAGGATCTGGAGGCGGAGCTGGGGACGACATTGTTCCTTCGCACACCCCATAAAGTGTCCCTGACAGAAGAGGGAGAGCTGTTCCTGCAGTATGCGAATCAGATCCTGGACCTGGTGAACCGGTCGGAGGAGGATGTCAGAGAGCGCAAGGAAGGACTGCAGGGGACATTATACATTGCGTCGGTAGAGGGCTGCGGCCCCAGACTTTTCGCGGAGTGGATCGCGGGATTCGGGCAGAAACATCCCCATGTACAGTACAATCTGTGGAACGGCAACACAGATGATGTGAATAACCGCGTAACGAAGGGATTGTGTGAGATTGCCATGATCACGGCCCCTTATAACACAGAGGAATTCCACGTGCTGCCGGTGTATGAAGAACCCTGGGTGGCAGTGATCCCCAAGGGACATGCATTGTATTCCTGGGAAAATGATCCGGTGAAGCCCTCGGAGCTGTTGCCCTATGATCTGTTGATTCCCTCCAGAGAATCCAGAAAAGGTGAAATCGATAAATGGTTCGAGGGAACGGGGCATGCACCGGTGATCCGGGGCCGCATCGCTCATATGATGAATGCTTATGAGCTGAGTCTGCACGGAGTCGGGATCTCCATTTATCCGGCATCCATTTCTTCCCTGATCCGGGACAAGGATGTCTGTGTGCGGGAAGTGGCGCATCCCGATGCCCATGCGTCCTACGCACTGATCTGGAATAAGAAACATACCCTGTCCCATGTGGCTGAAGAATTTATTGCTTACGTAAAAGAAGAATCCGGACAGCAGGTGTACTATGCCTGAATTAACGCAACCGATACGTCATTCACATTTGTGCCGGTAGCTCCTGCCTTGTCAAAAGAAAGGAAAGCCCTTATACTTGGAAGCAGGAGGAAAATACGATGAACATTACAGTATATCTGGGAGCAAATGAAGGAAATGATCCTTCTCTTAGAAAAGCGGTGCGTGAGCTGGGAACCTGGATCGGTGAAAGCGGTAACCGCCTGGTGTACGGTGGATCCAAATCCGGTCTTATGGGAGAGATCGCGGAGAGCGTATTACAGGCAGGCGGCGAGGTGACCGGCGTGGAACCGCAGTTTTTCATTGATATGGAATACCAGTATGATGCCATTACGGAGCTGATCGTCACAAAGGACATGACAGAACGCAAGACGAAAATGATCGAACTGGGAGATGTATTTATTGCTTTTCCCGGCGGAACCGGAACACTGGAAGAGATCGCTGAAGTGATGTCCAAAGTGTCATTAAAGCACCTGGAGGCACCTTGCATTCTCTATAACCTTAACGGCTATTATGACAGCCTGAAAGCACTGTTATCACATATGACGGAGATGGGATTGTCCTCCCCGGAGAGACAGGAAGGCATTTATTTTGCCAGGGATCTGTCGGAAATCCGCAAGATCATAGAAAATCAGCGGAGCAATGCAACGATCACTCCGCCGGAAAATACACACGGTATAGGAAATCAGCTAGGCTAACAGGTGAAAACACATAACTGCAATGCCCAGCACCACCAGGATCACACCGGTGACACGGTTCAGGGTCCTGGGGGTCGCCTTGTTGGCGAACAGTGCAGCGATCCGCGCCCAGATCAGGGTAAATACAACGCACAGGATCCATACCGTCCAGTCGGGCATACCACCGATGGCAAAATGGGATGCAGCACCGGTAAATGCGGTAAATGCCATGATGAAGACGCTGGTTCCTACAGCGGTCTTCAGTTCATAACCCAGGACAGAAGTCAGGATCAGCAGCATCATCATACCGCCGCCGGCGCCGACGAAACCGCAGATGAAGCCGATCATCATGCCGCATACCAGAGACTGGAGGGCTCTTTTCTTTGCGGAGATGCCCTGCATGGCTTCCTTAGTGGTCATTACGGGACGGACAATGAATTTGATACCTAACAGGAAAGTCATGAACACGGAGAAATTCCCCATGGTAGCGGAAGGTACCAGGCTGGATACGTAGCTGCCTACGACGGTGAATACCAGCACACTTCCCATCATGATCAGACCGTTTTTGATATCAATATTTTTGTTCTTTGCATAAGTATAGGCAGATATCGCACTGGCGAGGACATCCGAAGACAGGGCGATACCCACGGCCATATAGGGATCCATGCCGAGGAAAGTGATCAGCATGGGACTGATGACGGCAGCAGCGCTCATTCCGGCAAAACCGGTACCGAGACCGGCCCCCATACCGGCGAAAAAGGTGACAAGAATAGTGATCAGAATCTGCATTTATTTATCTCCTTTCAGGATATTGTCCATATTTTCTTCCATGACATGAAGCATGTGGAAAAAGATTTCTTTGCTTGCGTCATCGGTGCCGTCGAGCAGAGTATCTTTGAAAATGCTCTGTATCATGCGGCCTTTTTCAATGACATCCTGTGCCTTTTCGGTACAGAACAGCAAGGTCTTGCGACGATCATCGGGGGCTTCTCTACGTTCCAGATAGCCTTCCCTTACCAGCTTGTCCACATTGACAGACACGAGATTTGCCTTGATTCTCCGAATCTCCACGACATCACTGGCAGTGTGGTATTCCGGATTGTTGCCGAAGAACATGAGAATATCAAAAGCTGTCTGTGGCAGCTTTAACTGTTGGCACAGAGGCTTGCACATGGCGTTGTAAGCCAGATTGAATTTTTGTACGAATTCGATATCAGTATTCATTCGAAGTCTCCTTTTACAAAAATGAATATTTCAAATTTGAAATAATTGCTATATTGCATAGTATTACAGATAGTTTTCGAAGTCAATCATAAGATATTTTATTTCATAAAAAATTTATATTAATTATCCTATCGTAAATATCATTTCGATATGTTACAATTTATTTGACCCGCCCCGATATGCGAATAGAGGGTAGGGTGCTATGTGCCAGTGGCACATGTTTAGCACGGACCGAAGCGGAGCGGAGAAGTGAGAGTGCGTAGCACGGAGCAATCCGTAGGCATCAAAGTTGGGGGCTTTTGACCCTGACATCATTTACATTAGGGTGCATACAGAGGCTGTGGACATACAGAAGAAAGTGCCGGGAGGAGACATGAGTATTAATAAATATGACGAACAGAAATTCTGGGAGGAAGTGGATATCCTGTTCCCGGATATTGTAAAAGCCATTACTTCTCTGGCGAAAAAATCCTACATATCCATAACCAACCTGCGGAACGGCGTGACATGGTGGTCCGAGAAGGCGATGGAATATTTTGGTATGCAGGAGAACTATACCATCCGCGGACAAGAAAAATCAAAAAGATCGATTCATTCGGATGATCTGGAGGATTTCCGGAGGGGATTCCAGGAGAGAGTTGCGGGAAAAAATATGGACGAGCCCTGGGAATACCGGGTGCGGGACGGAAGTACCTACAACCGGATCAGTGCCAGGGCGAGAATGCTGAATGATAAGGATGGAAAGCCTTTTGTGATCGTAATACGATATAACAACTACGGTATTTCCGACGAGGTGGATGCAACCACCGGATTGCATACGGAACCGGCGCTGGATCGGGAGATCAGGGAATTCCTGGAGGAAAGCGGACAGGGGACTCTGCTGAAGATCGGACTGGATCAGTTCAGTCATATCAATGTTATGTACGGTGCAGCTTTTTCGGATAAGATTCTGAACTGTGCGGCACAGGAGCTGTTGCGCCTGTTAAAGGGAAAAGGATATGTATACCGGCTCTCCGGTGCGAAATTTGTGATCAGCTTTAAAAAGGTATCCAAAGAGGAGCTGCAGCAGATATATGATGAGATTGTAGAAGTTTTCGAAAATACAGAGGTGGAGGGGAAAAAGATCCCTCTGAAGGTATCTGCCGGTGCAATATTTATGGAACCTTATATGAAGGAGACAAATGCGGTCCGCAGCCGTCTGACCTACGCGTTGAACCATTCCCGGCTTGAGCATCATGGAGAGCTGGTGATTTTTAATGATGAGATCTGTGGCAGTGACGAGAACCAGTTTGAACTGATCGGTGTGATCCATCAGTGTGCTACTCATAACTTTGAAGGCTTCCGGATGTTCTATCAGCCGATTGCTGATACGAAGACCGGCAAGATCCGGGGAATGGAAGCGCTACTCCGTTGGGAACTGGAACCTTACGGGATGGTGTCCCCCGGTGTGTTCATGGAATGGCTGGAACAGGATCCCTGTATTTTTGATCTGGGGAACTGGATCCTTCGGACAGCACTTACGGATGTACAGAAGCTTCGCAAGGAGACGGAAGGCTTTTTCGTTAATGTCAATGTGGCGGCGGCACAGCTGGAGCGCAGAGAGTTCCGCAGTGCGGTTATGAATATTTTAAAAGAGACCGGTGCAAAACCGGAAGAGCTTTGCCTTGAATTGACAGAACGATGCAGAGATCTGGATATTCAATTTCTGCGCAGGGAGGTAGAATTTTTCCATTCCCAGGGGATCAAGATTGCACTGGATGACTTCGGCACAGGCAACAGTTCCTTAAGTCTGGCACTGGAGCTGCCCTTTGATGAACTGAAGGTAGATATGAGCTTCATCCGTGATATTAAACAAAAACCGCAGAATCAGGCCATGGTGCAGTCTATCGTGGATTATGCCAGGAGGACAAACACCGAGACCTGTATTGAGGGTATTGAGAATAAGGAAGTCAGCGACTATATTGAGCAGTTTGGGTCTACCTGGCAGCAGGGATACTACTATTCCAAGCCGGTACCCATCGAACAGTTTGAGGAAGTCGTGCGGAAAAACGAGACAGAAAAGGACAGATAACAGCACATGGAAAAGATCCTGTTATTTCATGGAGATACGGAAACAGAGCGGAAGGTACGAAATGTTGCCAATCGTCTGAAAATGAATATGACAAGCATGTCAGATCCGGATTTGGACAGCCTGCTGGAGGATCTGGCGCAGGGCAGAGAGGTCTCACAGGATGTGTCGGCGAATCCGGAGGCGAGTCTGTTGCTGTTCTGCGGACTTCGTGAGAAAAGGCTGGATAAACTCCTGTTTGAACTTCGCCGGGAGGAAGTGACTGTGGAGTACAAGGCGATTCTGACACCGGTCAACCGTACATGGACACTGCGGCATTTATATCCGGAAATGCAGCGGGAAAAAGCTGCAATCTCAAGAAAATCTTAAGAATTTTTTATGGACAAACATAGGACTTTAGGGATACAATGTATTTTAGAGTGTCGATCGAAAGATCGGATAGAACAAACAAATGAAAGGAAACATTCATGAAAAAGAAAGTACTTGCAGCAATTTTACTTGCAGTAGGCGTTCTGACCGGCTGTGGAAACAGTGAGCCGATCTCTTCTCCGATCCAGACCGTAGAAGCAGAGCCTATTGCTACCGATACCAAGGAGGTAGAGCAGCCTGCCGCAACTGAGTCTTCCGCGGATGAAGTTGCACCGGAGCACTCCTATCGCAGCGAACTTACCAACGAGTGGATCGATGAGGATCTGAAGGATCAGCGCCCCATCGCGGTAATGGTAGATAACGAGAGAACCGCACTGCCTCATTTCGGCACCGCAGATGCAGATGTTGTATATGAGATCATGAACAGTACTCTGAACGACAGAATTACACGTTTCATGGTAGTCGTAAAGGACTGGGAGAAGATCGAGCAGCTGGGTAGTATTCGTAGTGCACGTCCTACCAACTTCATGCTGGCAGCTGAGTGGAACGCAGTTCTCTGCCATGATGGTGGCCCTTACTTCATCAATGACTGGGTAGCAAAAGATTATTCCGCTAACTTCAGTGGTGGTTTCGCCCGTTTCAACAATGGTAAGGCAACTGAGTTTACCGAGTATATTACTTATGATACCTATACCAACAGCCAGAAGGGCAAGACCTATGACGGTCTGAAGCAGCGTTTTGCAAATTCCAAGTATACCACTACTTACAATGATTACTATCAGGGACCTCACTTCAAATTTGCAGACGGAGAAGTTACCTTTGATGATAGAAGTGATGCTATCAGCGCTACTACCATTGCGCTTCCTTTCAAGCACAACGGTTCTACTCTGAAGTACAACGAAGAGACCGGAACCTATGATTACTATGAGTATGGTTCTGCACACAAAGATGCTGACAGCAATGCACAGATGACCTTTGAGAATGTTATCCTGCAGGATACCACTTTTGCAGAACTGGGTGAAGGCTACCTCATCTACAATGCTATTGACTCCGGACGTTCCGGTTACTACATCACTCAGGGTAAGGCTATCGAAGTTACCTGGACCAAGTCTTCCGAGAACGCTATTACACATTACTATGATGCGAAGACCGGTGAGGAGATCCAGATCAATACCGGTAAGACCTATATCTCTCTGATCCCCAGCGATGGTTGGAGCAGCCTTGTAATCAAATAAGTCTGACCATGACTTCAGAATTAAGAAAAAGATCCCTTCCGCAGGCAGATGCTGTGGGAGGGTTTTTTTGCGTAAACAATGAGCCAAGTACTGATTTGTGCCTGCACAAGAATCTGCATTGCCGTCTGGCGATGCACCTTTCCATGATGTAAATAAAAAAGATAATAAAAAAGTGTTTTAATACATATAACCCTAAAATCTCCGTGGAAACCACTGAAAAATTGACGTATAATACGACTTAGATTTGGAAAGACATAGATAAGAACAACTTAGGAGTGATGGCGATGAAAACGGCTAAAAAATATAATCCGGATCTGATATTGCACGGAAATCTGATCAGAGCGATCCTGTCTCTGGCAATTCCCGTAGTGATCAACAGCTTTTTGCAGACGATGTATAACCTGACGGATACTTACTGGCTGGGAAAAATCGGAACAGAGCAGCTGGCGGCAATCAATCTTGTGACACCGATGCAGAATATTATTACGAATTTCGGCAGCGGCATCACTGTGGCCGGTGCAGTCCTCATTGCGCAGTATATCGGCGCTGGGGAAAAAGAGGATGCCAGATCCATGGCAAACCAGATTTTCGCCTGTGCCATGGGATTTGCGGTGGTCTGTGCTACGCTCTGTTTTCTGGGGACACCGGCGATTGTGAACTGGCTGGGAGCAGACGGAGGAACTGCGTATTATGCAAGAGTCTACCTGCGTGTAGTCATCTGGGATATGCCATTCTTATATATGGTCAACATTTTTTCCGCAGTACATCAGGCACAGGGAGATACGGTACGCCCTATGTTTCTGAATCTGGGTGGCATCACGCTGAATCTGTTCCTGGATCCGTTTTTCATGATCATTCTGAATCTGGGGACTGCAGGAGCGGCACTGGCAACATTGTTGGCAAAAGCGATTCCGGCCATAGTGGCTTTTGGACTTCTGTGCAGACAGGAAAATGATATCTGCCTGAACCGTGCGTACATGCGATTACAGAAGGAAAAACTGGGAATGATCCTTAAGATCGGTCTGCCTACCGCTATCGGCGGAAGTACCATGCAGCTGGGATTTCTGCTGATGAGTAAAAACGTGTTTGTCTACGGGACGGAAGCCATGGCGGCTTACGGTATTGGCAACAAGGTGAATGGACTGATCACGCTACCCTCCAATGCCATTGGTTCGGCAACGGCCACCATCGTGGGGCAGAACATGGGAGCAAAGCAGTCGGACCGTGCAGAGAAGGGGTATCGTTTTTCCATGTGGATATCGGTTGTATTTTTGTTCATAGGTGGTATGATTTTATCAAGAGATATGATCTCCACGGCTATTGTCAGGATCTTCTCTAAGGATGCGGAAGTCGTGGGCATGGCAGCGGACTTTTTAAGTGTTATGGCATTCTGGTGCTTTACCAATGGCATATACAATACGACCTCCGGTTTGTTCCAGGGAACCGGCCATACGGAGGTGACCATGGCCATCGATGTGACCAGATTGTGGGTATTCCGTTTCCTGACACTGTGGTTCTGCGAGAGCGTCCTGCATATGGGCGTGCGCAGTGTCTGGTATTCCGTGGTGATCAGTAATGGCATTTCTGCGTTGATCCTGTATGTTTTGTACCGCGGTGGCATCTGGAAGAAGACCAGGATCAAGGTGGGAAAAGAGGAAGCCACTTAAGGAGTACTATGGAGAATAAGAAATCCCATAAGAAAAGTTTTCGAATTTATTTAAGCATCGTTGCAGTTCTTTTACTGCTTCAGGTCGTTGCCTGGAGCAGCAGAAGCCTCAGCGATGCTTATATTGATTATATTTTCCCAATCTGGGTCAATACCTACGGAAGGATTACAGGGTTGTTTCCCTTTTCCGTGGGCGAATGGTTGATTGTGGCAGGGATTCTGGTGGTGCTTGCTGCGGTTGTGCTGGGATGCAGTTTGCTGATTCCGGCGTGCAGACATTCGGAAAAGTACTGCCGGGGAGTGAAGGAATATTTTGTTTTTTTTGCTTGGACGTTGCTTGTCGTATTTGCCATTATGACGCTGAATTGTACCATGATCTATCATGGGTCTACATTTTCGGAGAAATATTTCGGTGAGGAGGAAGCGCAGGAGCAGACAACACAGGAACGAACGGAGGAACTGCTTAGGATTTATAACGATATCGTGTCCCATTGCAATGCACTGAGCATGGAGATGGAGCGGGACAACAGCGGCGCAGTGGTATATTCCGGAGGTGTGGACAGCCGGGGTAATGCGGTGGATATGGAGGATAAAGCCATCGATGTGATGCAGAGCCTGGGGAAAAGGTATGACCAGCTGGATGGTTATTATCCCCGGCCGAAGGCTATGTTTTTCTCGGATTTCATGTGTCAGATGTATATGTGTGGCTATTATTTCCCGTTTTCCATGGAGGCAAATTACAATGATGTCATGTACATCATGGAAAAACCGGCAACCATGTGTCATGAACTGGCTCACATCCGGGGGTATATCTATGAGGATGAGGCGAATTTTATTGCATTTCTGGCCTGCGTAGAGTCGGATGACAGTACTTTTCAATATGCGGGTTACTTAAGTGTGCTGAATTATGTGGCAAACGATCTGTATAAGACGAGACTGGCGGATCCGGACAGCTATGCGGCGGCCAGAGAGGCGGTACATCCGTTACAGGTATTACAGCAGGTGCAGGAGGACAATATCTTTGTCACAGAAGAGCAATGGGAGAGAATCAACGGAAAAGCTGTGGTGAATACGGAGACGGTGGACAGTGTTTCAGATACCCTGACCAATGCTTCACTGAAATTGAATGGTGTTTCGGATGGCATGATCAGCTACAACCGGGTGGTGGAGCTTTTACTGCAATGGTACGGGGAAAAAGAGGAGTTTTAACCGTATCATTTGTAGGAGATAGAGGAATAATTGCAAAAATTTAAAATTTTTTTGATAAGGTACTTGACATTTGGACGAAATTTGTGTAGACTACGATTGTTGTGACGCAGAGCAGTCATGAAACAAGATTGCAAGTAGGATTAAGTCGCGGGCCCAGATAGCTCAGTTGGTAGAGCAGAGGACTGAAAATCCTCGTGTCACTGGTTCGATTCCGGTTCTGGGCATTTTCGCAGGACACCATTTCTTAAAATGGCCGCCCTGCTTCATATATAAACATGCGGGTGTAGTTCAATGGTAGAACACCAGCCTTCCAAGCTGGATACGTGGGTTCGATTCCCATCACCCGCTCTAAAAACCCTTGATTTTTCAAGGGTTTTTAATTTTCATGTTGCATCCATTCCAAAAAGGTACGTCGATTCTCTTTAGTATCCTTTTTATCAAACAAAAGTCTCCAGGCATTATATTTTTCATAATTAAAAACTTGTTCAAGGTGATTTATCGGTTTGCCCGGTAATCAGCGCTGGTGTTGGTGCACTGGGCTGATTTTTTATTTCAATTTTTTCTTTTGCTCTCTCTCTAATTGCTGAATACTTTTTTCCGGTGTAGGCAAATCTTCCGGCATTGTGCCACCAAGATCTTTAATGGTGTCACGCACCTTTTTACCAACCTCAAAGTGGGTTTTATTCGCTTCCTGTTTGCCTTGAATATTTTCACGGCGGAGTTTTGCTTCCGTCTGAGTAGCACGGAAGAGGTTGGCAGCTAATTCTTCATATCCCATGTAATCGAGTATGTCTTGTGATTTCTTTAAGCCTTTACGCTCCTTTATATCGCTAGCCTTTAAACCACCATATAGTCCCATATATCCGTAATTTTGAAATATAGCATAATCCAGGGTAGTTTCAACACCAGCATCCTTGGCAGCAGCTACTAACATTTTATTATGCTCTTTCATTTCCTGCCGGATGGCGATACGTTTTTGATCTTCGGAAAGATTTTCATAATTTTCAATTAGTTCTTGCTGTCTGGTTTTTACTGCAAAGTAGGTTTGTCCAAGTGCAATAACCTTTTTTCGAGGATCACCATTTTGCACAATAAGATAACAAGCATATCGTGAAAGTTGAATATCTCCGATATCCTTACTGGTGGCACCAGCATTTACGATTTTGTTGACGTCAACAAAATGGTCAGATACCGCGTTATTACTACCTCGGCAGGCTTCTTTTGCCTTTTCAATAACCTTGCAAAAGTTTCTCCACTCAGTATATTCCAGAGCGATTTGTAAATCTCTGGCATACCAAAATTCTTGCCCGTATTTATTTACATGACGAATAGATTCAAATAGTGACTCGGTATAATTATTTTTCTCTTCGTCAGAAAGAGCTTTCGAGAGCACGCGGTCGTGCAAAGCATTTAACTGTTTTTCAAATTCTTGTTCGTTCATTACAATTCTCCTTTGTATGTAAAAAGAGCCCTGGAATACAATTCCAAGACTCTTTCGCGACCGGACACCAGTCATTCGCTAATTAGCGGAATAATACCATTATGTGCAAGCCTTGTCAAGTTATTCCTAAAATTTATATTTTTGAAAAATTGCACCGGTGCAATAACATCAGAGTTTCTCGAATACCATAGTAGCCTGGATCCGGTCTCCGCCGCCGAAGCCGGTACTATTGGCAGAAGCGGTGGTAATAGTGTGCAGGCGGTATCCCTTTGCAGCCTGGGCGTTGATCACATCCTTGAGCTCCTTCAGATTCTTGGATGCAGTTCCGATAAGTTTCTCCTTAAGTGTCACTTGTAATACTACATACTGATTCATAGTGATTCCCATTTCTTTTGTGCGCCCCGATCTCGATCATCTCTTTTACAAACTGAATGTCCTCCGGCCTCACTTTCCGTGAGGCATCGAAGAGGACCTTGTATTCCGGATTCTCGAAGAGGAACTGAGCCATGTCACGGGCTTCTGGATTGAGATAATAGCTATCCGGAATAATTTCAGTAGATTCTTTTTTTCCAATAAGGTAATTCATGTCGACATTGAGTAAATCACCCATGAGGTGTTTCCTTCCAATTAAATTAGTAGAGCTGCACTACAATAATTGTAGAAAACATATGTTCCCGTGTCAAGAAAAAAAGTAGCATTTTTTGACCTGGAACAATTACATAAAACCCAAAATTAGGTTTGACTTTCAAGAGATCTTGTCTAAGCAGAATGATGCTTTGTTGATAAGTACGTGAAAGAGCTGTGTGCGGATGACCAATTATAACAAGGTGCCCCGGGAGACTGAATAAAATAGTGAATACCTCCGATATACATGATAGAACAGGTAGACCCGGAAAACAGGAACGGAGGCGCTTATGCAGGTCGGTGGAGTCGGAAGCGGACATGACACATATTCTCATCATGTAACATCATGTCTTCATGAACATGGGGCAAATACGGATACGGGCAGTATGGGGGCTAAGTCCGGAGCCGCGCAGACGGCGCAGATGGCTACAGAAGCCTTGCAGGAGAATTCTAAGGGAAACCTGTTGTCCTGGGTACAGAATATTGGGAATAGTGGAAAACAGCTCTTACAGAAGATCTGGGGAGACAGCAAAGAATCCAATGACGCGATAAGTTCACAGAAGGATGGCAGCGGTAATCATATCGCGGGTCAGGAGACGCTTGTTACGGGAAATTCTGTGGGCGTGAAGACTACGTTGAACAGGGCGGCGGTGGAGACGGCGGCAACGCATACCTATTTCCAGCCGATAGAGACACGAGAGGCTGTGCCGACAACACCGTTGCAGAAAGTGCGTTATCAGGTACAGAAGGTAGCCAGAAAACTGATGGACCGACTGCCGGGACGATTCCTGGGATCCCATAGCGGAGATTTCCTGCAGACAAAGCAACAGCATACTAAAGAGGATCTGCGGAAGAGAAGCCAGTACAAAGAGGACGATCAGGAGATCGAATGCATTCTTACGGATGAAAGCTACCTGACAGATTCCTATAATCGAAAGGGAGAATACAGCCATCTGACTACGGATAAATAATTATATTACGAATTTTACGAAAAATTTCAAAAATTTTCTTGACAGTTTGGCATTCATCATGTAATATAGTCTTTGCTGTGAGACACACAGCAGACATTCATCAGATTGCGGATGAATGTCAACACAATTAATTTCATACCTTCAAGATACAGGTTTTGACCTGTACATTATGCGCGAGTGGCTCAGCGGTGGAGCACCTCCTTGCCAAGGAGGGGGTCGCGGGTTCGATCCCCGTCTCGCGCTTGAAAAAAGAACGATACCAAATCGGTATCGTTCTTTTTTTCGAGCCCTGCCAGGGCTCGAAAGTTCGATGTCTACGCTCCGCTCCGGTCAGCACTTCTTTCTAATAAATTCTGTGTTTCGCAATACCTGTGTCTGATCGTACAGTGGGTGACATAATATATCGGGGTTTGTATTTTTCTAAAATGATGAATGGGAAAGCCACTGGTGACTTTCCCATTCTATTTTCTATTCTACTATGATATGTAACATGCCATTTTCATCTTCTGTTACTATTGTTCCACCCAATTCACCATTTTCATACATTCTTAATAATATCCTGTTTTCAGCCATACGATATTCCTGATGGTTGGCTCCTGTGAATAGGGAACCATCAGGTAAGTAATCTCCTACGTGGAAGACTTCTCCATATCGTGGGGAGCCTTCTTTCATGTAAACGGCATAGCTTTCTTCGGAACCTGCTCCTTTGCCAGTGTCATAAACCCAGCACCAACCTATAGTTCCATCTGCTCCTTGAGATTGTGCATATCCCGTCCACGGTTCATAACCACCATATTCTTCTGTCACTTCATTAAATTCTTGTTTTCCAAGGGCAAAGGCGATGTCTCCATCTATGTTGGTTGCCTTGGGATCTACATCCTCCGGATTTACATCAGGATAAATGATGTTCTCGGCAATTTCATCCATTAAACTACCATCACCTGCTGCAAGATAATACATGAATGACATTGTCGTAAATAATCTGACCGCTTCACCTTTTGTAATTGCTGCATCCCAATCTTCTAAGTCTGATTCTGAAATTAACTCCATATTAGTAGCTATTTCAAATGCTTTATACATATCAGATGGAACTCCCTTACCCGGATCAGAGATTGCTTCTGTAAAGCTGATGTCTCCTGCATCGGATACTGTTGATATTGCTACATCTTCAAGATAGGTGTTATTCTTAAAACCATTGTTATCCATATATGCCTGGTAGTCTTGGCTATAATAGTTTGCTAACAGATAAATGTACTCTCCTCTTGACATTGCTGACGTAAAAGTCTCTTCATTTAAACCAGTCGAAGTATTCACATAGGCATATTCATCCATTGGTGCGGCAAAATTGGTATATTGTGTTTCTCCTACTTTTGCTGTGAAGTCACTGTCTGTTTCTGGTGCCTGTGCTTCATTTACCTGAGTCATTGCTCTCATTATTAACGTCATTGCCTGTGCTCTTGAAAGGGGGACATCTCCATCAAACTGTCTTTCTTCTTGGTCTGGAAGCAATTCAAAGTAGGCATTGATAGTTGCATAGGGAGCATTCGCATAATCTGCATCTATATCTGCATAATATTCTATTGACATTCCACCAAGCTTTAAAACAGACGACAGTACCATCATATAGCCTCGAAAGTATTGATTTTTTATTGCTAAAAGCAACGTGATATTCTGGTCTGGCTGTGTTGTTAATGGATTCGTGTATAAGTTACCCTCTTTGTTGCCTGTGGTTCCTGTTACTTCTACATATTCCTCAAAGGCTGCTCTTAAATCCGGATGTGTTTCTAAACTTGAGAGTGGAATCCAGGGGAGTGACTCTGTTTTTGATTCTTCTGTTTCTGTTTCCTCCGGCACTGTGGTTTCTGCCTGTGCGGATTCAACAGTAGCAGTGATGGATTCATTGCCGGATGTGGTTTCCTGCTTCCCACAGGAAGCAAAAGATAAAATACATACGGTTATCAAGGTTAAAATAGTTGTTTTTTTCATGAGTTAATGTTATTGTACCACAGAATGGGGAATAACGCTATAACGTTTATTATGTGTGATGCACATGACCGCGGGACCAGACTTTACTGGGCTGGGCTTTGTAGGTGGGGCGGCGGAACAGGAGGCTTCGGAGAGCCGGGCCGTTAAAAGGAAAGAGGGGCCAGAAGTAGCTGAAGCCCGCGAAGGTTGGTGTGGTAATCATGGAGAGTGACACAAGCGTCAGACCGATAATAAAGCCGGGCAGACCCCATAATCCGGTGGTGACCACCAGGAGAATTCGATAGATCCGCAGGGCATCGGCAAATTCGATACTGGAGAGGGACAGATTCGCCAGCATGGTGACGGCAGCATAGAAGAGGACTTCCGTGGAGGCCCAGTTAAGACTGACAGCAATGTCACCGATTAATAGTCCGCCGACAATGGACAGAGCACCGGAGACGTGGCTGGAGCTGAGTGCCGCTGAATACTTGAAAAGATCCAGCAGGAACTCCACCGCCAGCACATAGAAAAAAAGGCGGAAGGGTGACAGATCGCTGACGGGTGTGAGCTGTAGCGAGGCAGTAATCTCGGGATAGTAGGAGGAGAGAAGTAAAAATACCGGAAGGAGTAGGAGACTGACCGGGATGCACAGAAAACGGATCATGCGGAAGTAGGTTCCGGTCAGGGGATTGTTGTAATAGTCCTCCGGACTCTGGGTAAATTGGAAGATAGTACCGGGAAGCAGCAGAACGGCAGGGGAGTTGTCCACGATGAGCAGAATATGCCCTTCGCACAGATAGCTGCAGGCCACATCGGGCCGTTCCGTCAGCTGGATACTGGGCAGAGGATTCCACCAGCGTTTTTTGATCAGGAGTTCTTCCAGACTTTTGCTGCCCATGGTCAGGGAAGTGATCTGTAATTGGGAAAGCTTTTTCTTTAAGGTATCTAATAATTCCTCATTGACCTGATCCGCCAGATAGGCGATAGCTACATCCGTGCGGCTTTCTGCACCCAGAGAACAGATAGAGAATGTCAGTTTCGGAGAACGCACCCTCCGGCGGATCAGATTGGTATTGAACAACAACGTCTCCACAAAACCGTCCCGGGCACCCCGGGTGATCCGTTCGGTGTCAGGTTCGGAAATGCTGCGGACAGGATAGGTACGGACATCGATGATCACGGCCTGTGCAAAACCTTCTACCAGAAGGACAGAGGGGCCACTGAGAATATTTTGCAGAATCGTATCTATAGAGGAAGTCAGTGACACCTGGGCATACCCCAGTTTGCTCTGCACATAGCGAGGGAGATCCCGGATTTCGGAATCCAGTGTATAGAGGGGGTCCTGCAAGTCGGAAAAAATTTGTTGAAGGATCTCCGTCTTACAAAAACCATTGACACCGATCCAGTAAGCCGGCGTATTTCCCAGCTTCAGGTCACGGGTGATCAGGTCAAAACTGTCATCCAGTGGCAGCAGAGCGTGGAAAAGTGCTGTATTTTTGGATAGATTTGTGGATAAGGAGCGTTGTACCATAGTGGGGAATCCTTTCTGATTACTTGCATAGACTGCCAAACAGGTATATGGTATTATTATTCAGATAGATTCCCCAGGTTTTTCGGAACTATACGGATCAGTGGTATAATTGACACAACCCCAGCAGGATCAACAATAAACCTGAGACGGGATCCGTATATTCCCCGATCTGCTGCAGGAAAGCAGACCTGCCCAGACGGCTTCCGAAAGCCAGAAATCCGAAGGAGCAGAAAAAGGTGGACACCGATGCCGGAAGGAAAGGAAGTCCCGTAATACTGGCGGAGAAACCGATGCCGATATTGTTCATGGAAAGGGCACAGCCCAGCACCAGTATCTGCGACAGGGATAATTCCCGGTGCCCGGCAAATTTTTTCTTTTTCTGGCACAGATTATTATCCGGGGAAAAATTGCAGCGCCATCTGGAAAGCAGCCATTTTCCCACGTAGTAAAGACCGAAAAGGATCAGTACACTGCTTCCGATCCGGGTACCGATGCCGATGGGAAACAAGGGTAACAACAGGTTGCCAAGACCTATAGAGATCACAGTCCCGATCAGGGTGACTGTGCTGATCAGCAGATTATGTCTGGCAGGCAGAGGGACTTTCTGGAGGCCCAGAGCCATACCTACCAGAAGGGCATCCAGACTGGCTGAGATGCCGAAGAGCAGAGGGGGCAGAATAGACATAACATGCTCCGTAGAAAATATTCTTAATTTTACTATATTCCTCTGAAATTATTTTGTGAGGTTGTGGGGCAAAGGAACAAATGAGTATGGAAGTAAAGAGAAAACTGAGTGAATTCCTAAAAAGAGAGACGGTTCTGACCGTAGCGATCCTGCTGGCAATAGTGTCTGCGGTGATGATTCCGCCGGACAGAGAATATGCAGGATATATTGATTTCCGCACACTTTCGATCCTTTTCTGCCTGATGACGGTGATGGCAGGCTTGCAGAAACTGGGTGTTTTCCGTAATATTGCAAAAACGCTGTTGCGACATACACAGAATACCATACAGTTGGCAGAGGTATTGGTACTATTGTGTTTCATTTTCAGTATGATCATCACCAATGATGTGTCATTGATCACGTTTGTACCGTTTACCTTCATTGTGCTGCGGCTGACAGGCGAAGAAGCTGTGAAAAAACTGGCAGTACCTGTGATCGTTCTGCAGACGATAGCTGCCAATCTGGGAAGTATGCTGACGCCGATCGGAAATCCGCAGAATCTGTATTTATATGGGAAAACACAGATGTCCGCTGGAACATTTATACTTTTGATGCTGCCTTATTCTCTGGTGTCACTGCTTTTACTGATGATCTGTGTGGTAATTGTGGCAAAACGAAGCGGAATCGAAGTCCGGGGAGCAGAAGTTTTGCTGACAGAAGATGAGAAGCTGGAACAAAAGAAATATTTACTTCCGGCATATTTGCTGTTATTTGTGTTGTGTCTGCTGACTGTGGCTCATATGATTCCTTATCCGGTGACATTGGGAACTGTGGCATTGGCGGTTCTCCTTTTAGATCGTGGTACTCTTATAAAAGTGGATTATTCGCTTTTGCTGACGTTTGTGGGCTTCTTTATTTTTATAGGAAATATGGGAAGAATGCCTGCTTTCTGTGATTTCCTGCAGAAGATCATCGGAGGTAGAGAAGTGATGACAGCCGTGATTGCCAGTCAGGTGATCAGTAATGTTCCGGCGGCCCTGCTGTTATCCGGATTTACGGAAAATATAACGGCATTGATCATCGGTACGAATCTGGGAGGGTTGGGGACGCTGATCGCATCCATGGCCAGTCTGATCTCTTATAAACAGGTGGCCAGACAGATTCCGGGAGAGAAAAAGAAGTATTTTGGATGGTTTACCATAGCAAATATCGTTTTTTTAATGATATTGGTATTGGAAAACTGTCTGCTGTAACTATAGAAAGCAGTCTATCTGCCGGGAAAGGCAGAAAAGATGGCAATAACTAAAAAATAATCTGGGAGGTATTCGTCATGACAGAAGATATGACAATCATTGCAGAAGAGGCTTATCTGGCGGCCAAGGAGATCTTGGAAAAGGCGAGGCTGGAGCAGGGAGAGCTGTTTGTGGTAGGCTGTTCTACCAGTGAGGTGGGAGGTGCTACTATTGGTACCTATTCCAGCCCGGAGCTGGCGGAGATGGTCTTCGGCGGTATTTACCAGGCCACGCAGGAAGCCGGGGTATATCTGGCTGCGCAGTGTTGTGAGCATCTGAACCGTGCACTGATTCTGGAAAAAGAGGCTGCGGTAAAATATGGTTATCCCATGGTAAATGTGGTACCTCAGCCTAAGGCAGGCGGATCTTTTGCGACGGCGGCGTATAAAGCCTTCGAGCATCCGGTGGCTGTGGAACATATTCAGGCGGCAGCAGGAATGGATATCGGGGATACGCTGATCGGAATGCATCTGAGAGATGTGGCAGTACCGGTGCGCCTCCGGTCCGGACAGATCGGAGACGCCCATGTGGTATGCGCCCGCACCAGACCGAAATTCATTGGTGGCGGCAGAGCGGTTTATGACGAAGAATTATTGTAAAGAAATGATATGTGGCTATTTCTGTGGCATTCCGCGGAAGTAGTCACGGATCCAGCGTCCGGATTCATTGAAATCATCGTCGGTCCAGTCGGAAAGTGCCGTGCTGGAAGCCTTGAAGACGCTGCTGCTTTCGTCTTTGTTGGCGAGATTCCAGCAACAGAAGCTGATCTGGTACTTGTTCAGCAGATCCAGCCATTTGGTGGTGGAAACAAAATCATTGGCACCATTGCCGGAGGCATCGCACATGCCAAATTCGCTGACAAATACCGGAAGCCCGTTCTGAACACAGGTCTCTAAGCGGTTCCGCAGGTCGTCTTTATGGGTGCCTGCGTAGAAATGCAGCGTATACATTACATTGCTGTCATCCAGCGGAGAAGCGGCAGCCTTGTCGATCTCCTGACTCCAGGTTGGTGTTCCCACGAGAATTACGGCATCCGGCTTCTGCGCCCGGATCACCGGGATGACTTCTTCTGCGTAAGACTTGATGCTGTCCCAGGAAGTACCGCCGTTGGGTTCATTGCAGATTTCATAGAGCACATTGTCGTTGTCGGCAAAAGCTTCCACCATTTCCCGGAAAAAGGCGATCGCCTCATCTTTGTTCTGATTCGGGTCGCAATCACTTAAAATATGCCAGTCTACGATCACGTACATTCCAAGCTCTGTGGCGTAGGATACACCGTCTCTTACCAGCTGCTTCAGCTGTTCCTTATCACCGCCGGCACAATAACCGCCGTATTCCGCTGTATACATGGCGAGGCGGATACAGTTAGTATTCCAGTCGTCCCGCAGGGTACGGAAGGAATCATAATTGATATACTGGGGGAACCAGGCAATTCCGTGGGTAGACATGCCGTAAAGCTGAACGGTGTTGCCGTTTTCGTCTGTCAGCTTACCGTTTTCTACATGGAGAGCACCATGCTGCCCGTAGGGCGTGGAGGCATCCACGGAGAGTGCTTCGGAAGATGGGGGTTCAGTTTCCGCAGGCTGGGCTTCGACTGTTTCGGGGACGGATGTCTGTTCGGGAGCGGTTGTGCTTTCGGAGATGGTTTCGGTGATGGCAGCGGAAGGTGCCTCAGAGGAGGTCGCTGCGGTTTCATTGGCTGCACCCTGTTTGCCACAGCCGGCCAGTGCACAGGTACTCAGAGCCGCCAGAACGGCACAGCTCAGTGTTTTTCTGAAGATAGACATAGGAACCTCTTTTCTTAATGAAAATAATAAAAATATAAACAATGGGTTACTCTTTCAGAACTACAACAATACAAACACTTACAGGAAATATTATAGTTGCCCGGGTTACGGTTGGCAAGAAATGATTGCCCCCGAATAGGAGCTGTGATACAGTTAATGGGAACAGATTATAGAAATGGAGGAAATCCATGCTTCCACAGGTGTTTTTAGAGAGAATGCAGGGACTTTTGGGATCGGAATACGAGGAGTTCCTGGTAAGTTTTGACCATGAAAAATATCAGGCACTGCGTCTGAATCCCCTAAAACTGCGGACGGAGTCCGGACGGACAGATGACAGTACTGTCATAGAAGAAAAAATACAGCAGACCTTTCGTTTGCATCCGGTTCCCTGGGCGGACAACGGCTATTACTACACAAAAGAGGACCAGCCCGGAAAGCATCCCTGGCATGAAGCGGGACTTTATTATATTCAGGAACCCAGTGCCATGGCACCTGTGACACTACTGTCACCACAGCCCGGAGAGCGGATCCTCGATCTATGTGCAGCTCCCGGAGGGAAAAGTACCCAGATCGCATCAGCGATGGAGGGAGAAGGACTGCTTGTCACGAATGAGATCCACCCGGCGAGGGCGAAAATACTCTCGGAGAACGTGGAGCGCATGGGCATCCGCAACGCCTGTGTATTGAATGAGACGCCGGAGCACCTGGCGGATATTTTCGAGGAATATTTTGACCGGATCCTGGTGGATGCACCCTGCTCCGGAGAGGGAATGTTCCGGAAGAATGAAGTGGCCTGTGAGGAATGGAGCCCGGAGAATGTACAGCTCTGTGCGGACAGACAGGACGGCATTCTGGAATGTGCCGCCCGGATGCTGGTACCCGGCGGCAGACTGGTGTATTCTACCTGCACCTTTGCACCAGCGGAAAATGAGGGAAGTATCAGCCGCTTCCTGGCAAAGCATGAGGAATTCGAGATTGTCCCCATCGATAAAAAGGAACTGGGGATCCCGGAGGGGTGTGACGGTATTCCGGGCTGTGTGGAGAACCCGGCGCCGGGTATCGAAGGCACCTTGCGCCTGTGGCCCCATAAGTTACGTGGCGAGGGGCATTATGCCGCAGTATTACAGAAAAGGGGTGAGCTTCCGGAAGGCTGTCAGCCGGTGAGTGCCACCGGACCAGAGAAGGGAATTCCGGCGAAGAATCTGACAAAGGACTGGGCAGAGTATTTTAACTTCGCAAAAGAGACCTTTTCGGAGGAGCAGACGATCAAAGCAGGACTATGCACTGCCGGAGAAGGATTTCTGGCATTTGGTGATAACCTGTACCGCATGCCGGAGAGAATGCCCGGGGTGAAAGGACTGAAGGTATTGCGTCCCGGACTGCATCTGGGCACCTTGAAAAAGAACCGTTTTGAACCGGCGCACGCATTAGCACTGGCACTGCGCCCGGAGGATGTGAAGCATGTGTGGAAGCTGTCTGAGGAGGAAGCCGCTACTTATCTGAAGGGACAGACTTTTTCCGCGGAAGGCGAGAAGGGCTGGTATCTGATCTGCGTGGACGGCTGTAGCCTTGGCTGGGGGAAGCTGGCCGGAGGCGTCATGAAGAACCATTATCCCAAGGGGCTGCGAAAATGAGAACAGAGATATTATACGAAGACAACAGCGTACTGGTGATCCGCAAACCGGCAGGGCTGGCGGTACAGTCTGCCCGGATCGGACAGGCAGATGTGGTCAGTGAATTGAAGTCCTATCTGGCGAAACAGGCAGGAGCCGGACAGGGAGAGCCTTATCTGGCGGTGATCCACAGGCTGGATCAGCCGGTGGAGGGTGTGCTGGTATTCGCCAAAGAGAAAAAGGCGGCAGCAGCTCTGACGAAACAGTTATCCGATGGTACACTGAATAAACATTACTATGCAGTACTCTGTGGATATCCTGCTGTTGCAGAAGGGGAGCTTGTGGATTATCTACGGAAAGAGGGCAGCGTGGCAGTGGCAGTCACCGGCAGAGAGAAGAATTTTCCGGACGCAAAGATCGCAAAACTGCATTATAGCATTTTGGAGAAAATTAATCAGCCTATGCCGCTGGCACTGGCAGATGTCTGCATTGAGACCGGACGGTTCCACCAGATCCGCGTGCAGTTTGCCCATGCGGGATGGCCGTTGTTGGGAGATACCAAATACGGGAACACTACAGTCGCCGGAACGGCGGGGAGTCCGGCATATCGCGGCGTGGCACTTTGCGCATATTCTCTGGATTTTACCCATCCCGGCAACGGCAAAAAGATGTCATTCCGGGTGAAACCGCAGAATCCTGCATTTGAAAAATTTACAAAAATTCCTTCGGAGGATATTTTCGAAGGATAAAAAAGCCTGTCCGGCACACACTAATCCCAAAAAGGAAGTGTGCGGCATGGATTGGGGAGAATTTGGCAAAAAAATAATAGGAAAAAAGATGATAGTACTGCTTCTGGTAACGGGGGCAGTCTATTTTTTTCTGCAATATCTGACACCTCTGTCGGCACCGGTACTGTTGGCCATGCTGTTTGTCACAATTTTTGGGCCAATGATGAAGCGGATGAATCAGCGTCTGCATTTTCCCAGACCCCTCAGTGCCATAGTGCTTCTCATCGTGGCAACAGTGTTGCTGGTGGGGTTACTCTGGATTCTGGTGTCCTGGATGCTAGGCAGCCTGCCGGTATGGATCGGCAATCTGGAACTGCGGGAGCAGGAGTGGCTGGAAGCCGTCCGGGGGCTGTGTCGCAGCGTGGGAGAGATTATTGGTGTGGACACTGCGTATCTGGAAAATACGGTCAGTGGCAGACTACAGGAGGGGCTGGATTCACTGGAAGAAAATATTCTGCCGGGAATGCTTTCCCAGTCTATGCAGTATGTGCAGTGGTTCGCGGAGCTGGGAGGATTTCTGGTGACGTTTTTGATCGCTTCGGTGCTGCTGGCGAAAGACTATGACGGTATTATGAACCGTCTGCTGGATCAGGAGGCCTGTCATGTACTTCTGGAGGTGATCTGCGGGATCGTCCGTTATATTGCCACTTTTGTAAAGGCCCAGGGGATCATTATGACCACGATTGCCATGACAGCTGCGGCAACATTAGGAATCGCCGGAATAAATCATGGTATTTTGTGGGGGATCCTGGCGGGGATTTTAGATGCGCTGCCTTTTATCGGAACGGGAGTGGTACTGGTTCCGCTGGGCATGTTTCAGATCCTGGATGGCAACTGGGGCCGGGCGCTGGTCTGTGGTGTATTGTATGTGGTCTGCATTTTTCTGCGGGAGGTCATGGAGCCTCGTCTCATCGGCAGGAAAATAGGGGTATCCCCCATAGCAGTGCTGGTGTCGTTGTATGCCGGAATCCGGCTGTTTGGCGTCTGGGGGATTATCAAGGGGCCATTGGGATTTGTGCTCATCTATGAGACTTATCACAGCCTGGCCCGCATGTATGACCGCCAGAGGGAGCAGGAACAACAGGAATGAGAAAAGATTGACGAAAGAAGTGTCGAAAGCTATCATAAAAGTATTAGACAAAGGAAGCTTAGGAGAGACGGATCTATGGCAAAAAAAACAAAAGGGAAAAATTCTGTGGAATCGGTGGCAGAAACGCTATGCAATTTCAGCCGGTTCCTGTGTGATATCGTGATCAGCGTGTATCTGTTTGTGATATTGGCTGTACTGCCGTTGTACAACAGGGGCTATGCCCAGATCGGAACAGACAAGGAGAATTTTTTTATTAAGACTATGACTTATGCGGGGAAATGTCTGCTTCCGGTATTTGTGTTGTGGCTGATCCTTCGCCTCATTGTGGCAAAGCAGAAACAGGAGCTTCCGGAATTTCGGACTATTCCGAAAAGCATCTGGCAGGCTTTGAACACCACGGATAAATTCGCTGCTCTATACGGGATTGCCGTGGTAATGTCCTATGTGTTTACCCGGTATCGGGAGGAGGCACTGTGGGGGACGGCATCCTGGCGGATGGGGATGTGGACCCAGCTGGGAGCGGTCATTGTATATTTTATGATCTCACGGATGTGGCAGAGAAACGACTGGATCGTGATCCTGACATTGCCGGTGTCGACCATTGTTTTTTTCCTCGGATATATGAATAAATTCGGGCTGTGCCTTGTAGATAAGGAGATCATCAATTCCTCCTTTATTTCTACCGTGGGAAATATTAACTGGTATTGCGGTTATCTGGTGACGGTGCTGTTCGGTGGAGTTTATCTGTTATGGTGGATGGGATCGGAGATCACTTGGAAGAGAGCGCTGCTGATGGGGTATGTGACGATTGGTTTTGCTTCTCTGGTAACCCAGGGCAGCAGCAGTGGTGTTGTAACTTTAGCCGTAATGCTGTTTGTATTGTTTGGCATGTCTGTGAAAGATGGCAGAAAAATGGAATGCTTCTGGCAGGAAATGACATTGTTATCGGTGGCATGTCTGATCACATATATTCTGCGGAGCTGCAATGTGCTTTCGCAGGAACTGCCAATGGAAAAAGTGACGGATATCCTGACGTTTTCCGCAATGAGTGTGATTATGACGATCGTGTCAGTAGTGGTGCTGTGGCTGGTACATACCAGCAATAACAGAAATCATTACCGTGGGAAACTTTTTTGGGGCATCTATCGGATATTGTGCGTAGCACTGCCGGTTGTGAGCGTGGCATTATTAGCGTTTATTCTGGCGAATACGCTGTTGGGCGGAAAACTGACGTCCTTTCTGACGGAGACGGCAGGTGACGGGGGCAGCAACTGGCTGATGTTCAGCGCGGCCTGGGGCAGCAACAGGGGAGCCACCTGGTCGGCGGGAGCCAGCTGCTTCTGGGAAGCAGATCTGTTACATAAGATTTTCGGCGTAGGGCCGGATTGCATGTATGCGTTTCTGTCAAATGAGGCCAGCCCGGAGCTGCAAAATATGGTGTATGATTTCTTCTATGGAAACCGCCTCACTAATGCACATAATGAATGGCTGACGATCCTGGTGGATATAGGAGTGCTGGGGCTGGTCAGTTATGCGGGAATGATGATCTCAGTAATCCGTAATTTCCTGCATGCCGGGAAAAAGTCGATGCTGGTGGGAGCCTGCGGGTTCTGTGTGCTGGCCTATACGGTGAACAATATGTTCAGCTTCCAGCAGGTGATGAATATTTCGACGGTGTTTGTGATTATGGGGATTGGAGAGAATTTGCGGCGTTCAGCCCGTGATTGAACCAGCGAAAGTTGAATTTATGGTCTCCGCTTCGGTCGGTCCAGGCCGAGGTCCGGGGGACCTCGTGGACCCTCTGCGCCCGAACGGTGTGTTCGTGTCGACTAGAGGTTATAAGTTAGAACAATGTGGAGACAAAAAGACTCCCTCACACGTGTGTGAGGGAGTCTTTTTAGTCGTCGCGACAAGATTCGAACTTGCGACCTCTGCGTCCCGAACGCAGCGCTCTACCAAACTGAGCCACGCGACGATGTGAACATTAATTGCGTCAACATTAAAATAATAAATAAAAACCCATTGATTGTCAAGCAAAAAACGAATATGATAGAAGAAAAAGTTGCAAAAACGATAAAACCACGAAATTAAGAGAGGAAATTCTATGTACAATACAACGGTAACGCTGAAAAAAGGAGAGGGCAGAACACTGAAAGCCGGAGGAATGTGGGTATTCGATAATGAGATCGCATCCATTCTGGGGACGTTTGAGAATGGCGACATTGTAAACATTCATGATTTTGACGGCTATTTCATGGGATACGGTTATATCAATACCAATTCCAAGATTACGCTCCGTCTGCTGGCGCGCAGGAAGGATACGGTGATCGACGAGGCATTTTTCGAGCAGAGGGTACGGGATGCCTGGAATTACCGCAAGGAGACCATCGATACCTCCAGCTGCCGTCTGATCTTCGGAGAGGCGGATTTCCTGCCGGGTATTGTCATTGATAAATTCTCGGATGTACTGGTGGTGGAATCTCTGGCACTGGGAATCGACAAGTGGAAGCTTGTGATCATTGATGCTTTGAAGAAAGTACTGGCGGAGGATGGTATTTCCATTCGCGGTGTCTACGAGCGGAGCGATGCCAAGGTACGCTTACAGGAGGGTATGGAGCGTTACAAGGGCTTCATCGGCGAACCGTTTGACACGAAAGTAGAGATTGTGGAGAACGGTGTGCATTACATGGTGGATGTAGAGGACGGACAGAAGACCGGATTTTTCCTGGATCAGAAGAATAACCGTGCCGCCATTCATCGTTTCTGTAAGGATAAAAAGGTGCTGGACTGCTTCACACACACCGGCTCCTTTGCATTGAACGCGGGAATTGCCGGAGCGAAGAGTGTTCTGGGTGTGGATGCTTCCCAGCTGGCTGTGGATCAGGCAACGGAAAATGCGAAGCTGAACGGACTGGAAAATACGGTAAGCTTCCGATGTGCAGATGTCTTCGAGTTATTGCCGGAACTGGAAGCACAGGGTGAGAAATATGATGTGGTGATCCTGGATCCGCCCGCTTTTACCAAGTCCCGCAATTCCATCAAAAATGCTGTAAAAGGATATCGTGAGATCAATCTTAGGGGCTTAAAGCTGGTGAAGGACGGCGGATTCCTGGTAACTTGTTCCTGCTCCCATTTCATGGATCCCGAGCTTTTTGCCAAAACAATCCGGGAAGCTTCTCATGGTGCGCATAAGCGTCTCCGCCAGGTAGAATTCAAGACACAGGGCCCGGATCATCCAATCCTGTGGGCAGCGGACGAGAGTTATTACCTCAAGTTCTACATCTTCCAAGTTGTGGATGAAAAGTAAGTGGCTGAAAGTGGCGGAAATGCTTGATTTACAAGAGCTCGAACGTGTTTGGTGATAAGCTTGCAAACTATGTTCGCTCTTCATAATACGGAAATTTGTAGTATAGATGTAGCGTTTTGTGGTATACTATAGAAGAACAAATACCTTTCTGTGAAAGGGAAAGGGGAAAGGATACGCGTATGACAGTTGATAGAAGAGTAAGCAGTATTGAATCCAGCTTCAAAATGGAAAGCATGCCATTTGATGCAGAATGTCGTCAAAGAGTAAGAAATGTCTTGACCAAGAAAGTTTCTGCTACAGATGCAATTTCAGAATTAAATAAGAAATACAGAGTATCCAAGAAGCAGGTTGAAGGATCAAGAGTATGATTATTTCTATGAGGATGAACAGGATGCCAAGTACTGTTATCCGGGAACAAATGTATTAAAGAATAAACTGGATATAAGAGATTTAGATACATTGCATGAGGCTGAAAGAGATTATTCAGCGGTGCGTCAGGCAGAACTTGTAGGTCAAGGCGTTACTGGAGATTTCTCTTTTAAGCATCTTTGTTCTATAACATAGGCATTTATTCAGTGATGTATACTCTTGGGCGGGCAAGACGAGAACGGTTGATATTTCCAAAGGAACCGTTTTCTGTTTGGTGCAGTTTATCGAGAGCCAGTTTGATGATTTGTATCGTAAGCTGAAAAAGGAAAATTTCTTAGCTGACATAACCGATAAGGAAGAAATGAGCGAGAGACTAGCCTATTACCTGGGTGAGATTAATATGATCCATCCGTTTAGAGAAGGTAATGGAAGGACTCAGAGAATATACATTGAGCAGTTATGCTTGAACAATGGTAGATTTGAAATTGATTTTACCGATGTTTCAAAAGAAGAGATGATAGCCGCCAGTGTCAGATCGGCAAATGCCAGCAACGATATGCTGGAAAAACTTATTAGTAATTGCCTTGTTGAAAAATAGTTTTAGAGAAGAATGTACGTTCCGCTTTGAGTGTAAAAACTGATCTTTGAACTGACCATAGGCTAACGATAGACTAACAGCGTACTAACGAGGAACTAACAAATTTACGTATAAAACTAGTAAAAAACTAATATATAGTCACTTTTATTTTTATTGTGGTTGTAGTAAGATTATCATGGCAATCGAAACAGAGATGTTCCGGTTGCTTTTTTTATGCCATGGAAAGGGGGGATTTGATGGAATAAGCTATACAACAACATAAGTGATAGCCAATACATACGTATGTACTGGCGTACACGAGCAGAACTGTCTGGCATTCGGTATTCCGGGGATACAGCATGAATTATTTAAGGATTCATGATATGTACAAAAGTTGTTGAAGTAAAGGTGTAGTATGAGACTTTTTATGATTATTGATTTATATGTGGGCTACAAGGAAGCATGTTGCTATGGTGTAGAAAAGGTGGAAAATAGTACAATTATTGTAATGGAGAGTGAAGTATGATATTTTATAAGAAATCAATAAATCGTAATTTGCACAATTCTTGAACTCAACACAAACTGCCATCAGTGTTGTTCCGTTGCCCGTTCTTTGCTGGTAGAATAAAACCATCAAATGAAGGAGGCAACAAGCCATGAATACAGATAAAATCTATGCAGAACAACTCGCAAACGAATATGCACTCAAGGACACCTCCAAGGTGATCGCTCTTCGCAAGCTGGATGCAAAAGCCAAGCTTCCCGCAACCGTTTTTACCTATACCTTCGGCATTATCACTGCGCTGGTAGCCGGTGTTGGAATGTGCCTTTCCATGAAGGTCATCGGCAGCGGTAGCACCACTATGTTTGTCCTCGGCGTGATTGTCGGCATTATTGGGCTACTGGGCATGGGCGTTAATTACCCCATCTACAAAAAATTGCTGGCACAGGGCAAGCAGAAATACGCTTTTGAAATCATGGAACTGGCAAAAGAAATCAGCGAGATGTAAACAACAACACGAAAGAAGGTGAGAACGATTGAATAGATCGGAAAGCAGATATTTTGCTACCGCAGCCAAAATGGACGAAGCCTTTCTGACCCTTCTGGCAAAAAAGGATTTTGAGTATATTACAATCAAAGAAATCTGTGAAGTAGCAGGGGGCAATCGTTCCACCTTCTATCTGCATTATGAAACGATGTCAGACCTGCTCTCGGAGAGTGTCGGTCGTATGAACAAGCAATTTCTTGCTTCTATGGAGAAAGATTCGGATGCCTTTTCTACAAAGCTGCGGAATTGCCCGAGGGATGAATTATATCTAATTACGCCGGATTATTTAACACCTTACCTCAGCTACATTAAGAATAACAAGCGACTGTTCCGCACAGCAACAGAAAATGCGGCGGTGTTGGGGATGGATAAAAGCTATGATAGGATGTTCCGTCATGTGTTTACGCCGATTCTCGACCGCTACGGTGTACTACAGCAAGATCGACCTTATATCATGGCCTTTTATATTCGGGGACTAATGGCAATTATCTCAGAATGGCTCAAGAACGACTGCACCGATTCCATTACGTATGTTACAGGTGTGATTCAGCAGTGTGTAAAAATGCCACAAAGCGAAACAACGAACGCTGTTTGACAACTTCCCGTTTATTGGGAAGTCGCAGAGAATGAAAAATCGGAATTTGGAAAGGGGTGCACTGCCATGCTGAGAAAGTTGAATTGTTTTTTAAACATCGTTATCGGTTCATTCATAGGAGTTTTCATTGGGTTCGGAATTTATAAGTTTTGGCATTTTAAAACCTATTCAAATCTATATGACATGCAGTCTGCACCGTGGTACACAGAGTTACTGTTGGATGGTGCCATGGTGGTTGTTGTGGTGGTCGTATGTATTGTCCTAAAGCTGGTTATTTGGAGAAAATTAAAGCCATAACTTCCCGTTTATTAGGAAGTCGCAGAGAACGAAAAATCAGAATTTATAGGAGGTGAATCTGCATGAAATGTCCATATTGTGGTGATGAAATGATTAGAGGATACCTAATGAGTTCACGAGACATTACTTTTGCAGTTGATAATCTGACAAAAGTTTTTCGTATTAAAAAATCGGACGATCTGGAATTGAGTAAAGGTTCAGGAGGAATCCCTCATTGTGAGGCTTATCGTTGTAGTAGTTGTAAGAAGATTTTGATTGATTATGCAAATAGATAAATCGATATATGCTCAAGGGGGTGGATTACATGAAAAAAATTATACCTTGGATGTTAGCGACAGCAGTAATTATGTTGGTGTTTCCATGGGTTGCGGTTACATTCATAAAAGGTGATGGCGGCATGGCAGTTTGCTTCATTCTGTTTTTTGCAGTGAATCCTATTTATGCAATTTGTTCCGGAGCATACGCTGGCAAGGACATAAAAATATTTTGGCCACTACCAATTATTACAGCACTATTCTTTTTGCTTGGGACATGGCTGTTCTTTAGTATTGGAGAAAAAGCATTTATTTTATATGCGTTTGGATATTTGCTCTTAGGAATTGTAGCAGAGTTAATTTCCATGTTTGTAAAGAAAAAGATTTTAAGAGGTTAAACAAATCGAAGTTTGTGGAGGGTGAAGTTATGGGATTACTTGATAGGTTAAAACTGAATAAAACCAAAGATTTCTTTGAATGGTTAGATTTGATTTTGAAGAATGAATTGAATAGTGAAATAAAAGCAATTAACTTTAATTTATATGAAGATACAGATAATAAATGGTCTGTTGAATTGGTCGGCACATTTTCATTCGATAAGGATAATGATGATTGGGCTTGTGATGAAGTCTTTACTACAAGAGATCATCCTTTCGTAATAGAGTGTGAAAGTGATTGGAAATTAGTGGAAACCTTTTTTATTGGTTTAGTGAATGAATACCTTTCTTCTGGAAAATATGCTGGAAAATTAAAAGAATATCAAGCAATAGGCATTGGATTTGTTGACGGAGATTTACAGATTTTATATGCAAGATAATGTCTGTTTGTAAGCAATAAAAATTCCATTTGTATATGAGATTAACAGATAATGAAAAATAGTGTAAACTAGTGAAATAATAATGGAATCCCAAAATAATAATGAAACCCGGATCTAAAGCGTTAAATTTCTGGGCCTAAATAAAAGATACTATACGGGAGGTGTTATTTATGAAAATTGTAATAATCAATGGCAGTGCCAGAAAAGGAAATGTTTTAACGGCGATTGATGCGTTTCAGAAGGGAGCAGCTGCAGGGAATGATATAGAAATCATTCAACCGGATCAGTTACATATAGCTCCGTGCAAAGGATGTGGTGCTTGTCAATGCTATAAAGGCTGTGTAGATAAGGATGACACAAATGCCACAATCGATCAGATCGTATCGGCAGATATGATAGTATTTGCCACACCGGTATATTGGTGGGGAATGTCTGCCCAGTTAAAGCAGGTTATAGATAAATGTTATTGCCGCGGAATGCAGTTGAAAGGGAAAAAGACAGGACTGATCGTTGTAGGAGGTTCTCCCGTAGATAATATACAGTATGAACTGATCAGAAAGCAGTTTGATTGTATGGCAGATTATTTGTCGTGGGATATGCTTTTTCAAAAATCATATTATGCAACGGCAAGGGATGATCTGCAGAAAAATATGGAAGCGCTGGAAGAATTGGAGAATATAGGAAGTTGTTAAGTTAATCGTGCCATAAGGGGGCAAAATGAATTACTTATTAGAAATCGTTATTTTTAATGTCGTCATTTTTACAATTAGCGGCATCATTATGGCAAAGAAGGGGAAGCTTGGCATGATACAGGAATACCCAAAGGCGATACAGGACCGATGCAGAGAGCTTGGATTGATTCAGGAAAGCTCCGCGAAACTTACAAAGAAAGCAACGATAGGAAAACTGGGACTTTTTATCGGATACATATTTTTGCAGACGGTATTGGCGTACTATATCGGCGGTGCACGCACGTTCTTTGAAGGATGGTTTCACGGATATATTATGTGGGTAGCTGAGATCTGGTTTGATGCGTTAGTAGTGGATTGTCTGTGGTTTTGCCATAGTAAGAAGATGATAATTCCGGGAACTGAGGATTTGGTGGATGCTTACCATGATTATTGGCATCATATTAAATATGCAGTGATAGGAATGTTCAGCCAGGCGGTGATTGCTTTGCCGGTAGGACTTTTGGTGATGTGGCAATGATTATTCAGACAGGGATGAGAACAGATATTCCGGCATTTTATTCGGAATGGCTGATGAACAGAATACAGGAAGGCTTTGTGTTAGTGAGGAATCCCTATAATCCTACACAGGTAACAAAGTACAGTCTCTCGCCTGAGGTTGTGGATCTGATTGCATTTTGCACGAAGAATCCGGCGCCAATGCTTCCTTTTATGGAGCAATTAACACCGTATGGGCAGTACTGGTTTGTCACGATCACGCCATATGGACGAGACATTGAGCCAAATGTTCCGGATACGGGAACGGTAATGGATCACTTTAAAATATTATCGGATATCGTAGGCGTGGACAGCATCGGTTGGCGATATGATCCAATCCTGGTAGATGCCACGCATACGGTAGAATGGCATATATCTGAGTTTGAAAAAATGGCGGCGGTACTGCATGGGTATACCGAAACCTGTGTAATCAGCTTTATAGATATTTATAAAAAAGTGGAACGGAATTTCCCGGAAGCGAAAGCGGTAAGCCGTCGGGATAGAATTACAATCGGTAAGGCATTGATAGAGATTGCTACAAAATACGGAATGACGGTAAGACCTTGTGCTGAGGGTAATGATCTGGCCGCGTATGGTGCGGATTGCTCCGGATGTATGACGGTGGCTACTTTTGAAAAGGCACTTCATAACAGATTAGAGATTCCGAAGAGAAAGATCAATCAAAGGAACGGTGCCTGCGCCTGCGTGCTTGGCGTGGACATAGGCGCATATGATACATGTGGACATTTATGCAAATATTGTTATGCCAATGCAGATGTAAACTTAGTGAAAGAAAACAGGAAAAAACATAATCCCAAATCTCCGTTTCTGATCGGTGAAAGTATGTCGGGAGATGTTATACATGAAGCGGAGCAGAAGAACTGGATTGACAGACAGCTTCGGTTTGATTTTTTCTAATTAGAAGGTATCACAGAAATCAACAAATCGGAATTTGTGGAGAGATTTCTTGAACTTTCCTTATTTTACGGGCTTTCCAGCCCCTTAAATAGTGAAATGATATGTATTTTCCCTTATTTTTGCCCTTATGCGGAATCAGCAAGGGAAATAAGGGAATTTTTTATTTAGTCGTTGCCTGCCACTTTATCAAGAAGTCTGGCGGAGTTCCGCTTTGCCTTTCTTGTAGAGTGGGCGTAGACATTCATTGTGGTACTGACATCAGAGTGTCCTAACAGTTCCTGCACATCTTTTGGGGCAGCTCCGTTTGAGAGGAGGTTGCTTGTGTAGGTGTGTCGCAACTGGTGGAAATGGAAATTCTCAAATCCGTCCAGCCTTTTTGCAACTGATCGGCAGGCAATGCTGAGTGTGCTTGGCAGTTCCAGACATCCGTCCGGTCTCAGGCAGACAAAGGAGATTTCCTTGTAATCTACCGGGATTTCTTCGGTTCCGTCCAGATGATAATATTCATAATACACTCTGTTTTTGTCCTGTGCTTCCTTGTAGAAATTGCGGTGGTAAAGTTCACCATACTGCATCCGGCTTTTAAGCTGTTTTTTTCTGGCGGTTTTCAGTATTTCAGTCAGAGTATCGCCAAAATCAACAATCCTTACTTTCTTTCGCTTGGTCGGTCCGATGATGTTTTTATGTTTTGTGCCATCATAGCGGATACTTCTTTTAATGGTCAGGCATTGTTCTTCAAGATTGATGTCCTGCCATGTCAATCCGCAAACTTCACCGATACGAAGTCCCGCATAGTATGCGATCTGGATTGGCAGGATTGCAGGTGGATTCTTTACTTTGAGGTATTCTATCAGTCTCTCATAATCTTCATGGGAAATAGGCTGTATGCCTTCTTCTACCTCATCATCTGAGAATAAATCCACATCCTCTGCCTGTTTTTTCAGCTTAATATACTGCATAGGATTAAAAGTAATCAACTGTTTTGGAAATACTGCAAACCGGAAAGCCTGTTGTAATACTGCTGAAAAGGAATGGATGTAATCTTTACTGTATCCTTTTCTCACTTTTCCATCTGGAAATTCCCCACCGAATGTAAGCAGATCGAGAAATGCCTGTAAATGTTCAGCAGTAACGGTTTTTAATTTGCGTTCTGCAATCGGATGTTTCTTGATACAACGGATTGCACCAAGATAATTTTCCACTGTACCATTGCTGAGTGTTCCGACTTTCAGTTCTTCTTCCGCCCACATATCAAGAAGTTCTCCTACAGTAAGATTATCTGTCTTTGCGACAAATTTCTTGCTTTCGTAATCATCCATTGCCTGACGGAGCAGTTTTTCCGTTTCACTTTTACTTTCTGTTCCAGCGTATTCTTTCTGAACCAGATTGCCGCTTGCATCTTCTACATAGAAGCGGTAGTACCATTTCTTTCCTTTTTTTCTTACAGATCCTTTTGCCATAATCGTGTGTCTCCTTTCGATATCAGACAATCGGAACTGATGAAATGCTTCTTGCGTGTAAGTATATCATAACTCCGGTTGTCGTTCTATACCGAATCGGAATCCTCATACAAAACTTC
>ERZ791744.376-NODE-376-length-46951-cov-4.025546_pt1 | contig 46951 bp, 57 predicted proteins | sample MGYA00510039_ERZ791744 | MGnify/ENA primary metagenome ERZ791744 (study PRJEB30046, sample SAMN00791969) | human gut metagenome | study: EMG produced TPA metagenomics assembly of the A metagenome-wide association study of gut microbiota in type 2... | reverse complement strand
CCTGCTTGTGTTTGCGAAATATCCGTCATTTTCTTTGTTTTCAGATACACCTTAGGGCTTCCGCAAGCCCCCGGCTTAGCCGGGGGGCCTGACTATGTATAAGCAGGCTGAAGCGGAACAAAACAATGTCAAACCCCGTGATTGCGGATAGAGAAAAAATTCAGTGCAGATTTTGGGGTAGAGGGGAAAAGCGGCAATATGGAGCAGATATTGATACCGCCCATAAAAAACATAAAAGAAAAACCTTGAAGCAGAAGCTTCAAGGTTTATTTGGCTGCCCCAGTCCGACTTGAACGGACGACACCCTGATTAACAGTCAGGTGCTCTAGCGTAGTGTATCAGGTTAAGGCAAAGTATCCGTCAAAATAATTTGTTGATACGATATATTCCAATGCGGTTCTTTCGGCAAAGGAGTCCTGAAGGCCAATTTGCGACACTTCCCTGCTTTGCAAATATCCCTGCAGGCCAACGATATGAGGTTAATGTTTGACCAGCCAACGAAGCTATGGAAATCCGCCTTTTTATAAGGGTAACAATACGCTTATTGCGGCGCTGCCTTTATAATATTTTACCAAGGGACTCAGCTATGCTTAGATAAGGATAAAAATAAGGGCTGGTGCGTGCACCAGCCCTCTAAAAACAGTGACCTGTTTTTGTTCATCCTTAATAGGATACCTCAATTCCAATCGGGATGTCAATGGATTTTTCAACCACAAATATAGACTCATAACTCCTGGCCTGATGGAAACCAATCATTAATCACAGTTTTCATAAAGTGATAGGCAGATGATATGCACTCATTTGATTCGAAATAGTTGCTATGCCGTTTCATACGAATGTCGAATAAATCGTGCAATTCCTTTGTGAAATGCTCTGCTGTGCGGGGCGAAGATACAATTTTCTTGTATACATACAGCATTGCGACAAAATCATGAATCACCGGATTGGCCAGCTTTTTTTCGCGGGATGTTGTCTTTGGTCCGTTGGGAATTTGACTCACAGCGCGGCTGATGGAATAGGAGGAGTGAATCTTACGCGTATAGGGCAACCTTAAACTATTTAATAAGCAGTTGTTATGGGCAGCTGCATTCCGGAGGCACCTTACGGCATAAAGGCATTGAATGAGCCCTTTATTGTGATTCCCATACTCCCTATCATACAAGGTATAGAGCCGCACAAAGTCACCAAAGGAGAGGACTTCAATCAAATTCCAAATCGCATAATTTTCACTTTCCAGCTTTTCCACAAGATCCTTGCACATGGAATTCTTCGATTTTTCACTGATGGAATTTTTTACGCTGGAATTTTCAGAAAAGAACTTTTCGACAATTTGATAGCCATCCTCAACCGGATTTGAACTTACATCTCGAATCAGTTGTACTTTTAGGAAATGTTCAATATCTAAAGTTGCGTGTAAAATAAGCCTTCGCAAGCGCATATCTAAGGTTGAAAGCTCCATGAGATAAGAAAAGTCCAAATTATAATAATGCCCGGTCTTTGGATGAGCAATGTAATTTTTATCGAACGCTTTAACCTTAAAGAAGTATGTGCTTTCCTGCAAAAAACGCACGGCATCTTTTTCAGAACAGTGGTCAAAGGTAATCCCTTTGTTTTTCATATACGCCACTTGATCCTCTATTGTTAATTTTGGGCGATTTGCCATTTGGACTCCCTTCATTGCACTTTTACGACTACTAGGAAACCTCTGAATAAATCGTGCCCTGAGGGCTTGGCGCATATCACGCCGTCTATCGCACGCCATCCGCCGTGCCGCACACCAGATTTAATCAGAGCCTCCCTAGCTCTTTATTTTTAATTATAACTCAAAAAGCGACAAAATCAAGTTGATTATACCGTGCCAGAAAGTCGAAGGCTAGCGCCAAGCTCTCGTAAGGGAAGCCGCTCGCCTTTTTCTTTACTTCATTTTTTTGGGGGGGGGGTGATGCCTTTGCTTGCCGTATAAAACGATTTTATGTTTTTCGCCATACAATCAAGCCAAAAAGGAGAATGCCATGAAACAAAAACACATCATTGCCCTATGCGCTGTCACAACGATTGCCGTTTTGGGCGCAGTGGCCGGGACGGGGGCTTACCTGACGCACCAGACGCCGCAAACCGTCAACACGTTCGCGGTCGGTCAGCTGGAGGCAGAACTGACCGAGCCAGAGTGGGACAAGCTGCCGGATGAAGCGAAGGTGCTGTACCCCGGCAAGACGGTAGCCAAAGACCCCACGGCCTGCAACGCGGCGGAAAGCACGACCGCAGCCTATATGTACCTGCAAGTCGAGATTCCCCGCGCCAGCGTGAGAACTTATACGATTGCAGAAACCGCCAAAGCAGACGGAAGCGACGAAACAAATCAGGAGCCGACCAGCGGGGCGGGCGTTCTGGACAATGGCGGCGAACCGCACACGGTCGATCTGGTCAGTTTTCAGCCCAACGACGGCTGGAGCCTGCTGGAAGAAACTGAAACGGAGGAAACCCACACATTCATCTATGCGTATGAATCCGCCATTGCGCCCGGCGCACAGACGCCGCCGCTGTTTGACTGCGTGACCTATGCGAACGTGGTGGAGGGCGATTTGCCGCAGGGCACGGCGGTAGATATTATTTGCCGCTTGACCGCCATCCAAAGCGACTATGTGGCCGACGCCAACACCCCGCAGGATGTGTGGGCCGCCGTCATGGGAAAGGAGGTTGCTGAATCTTGAGCAAAGCAAAAAAGAATATCTTGTTCGCCGCGCTTGCGGCGCTGGCCCTGACAGTTTGTCTGGTCGGCGTCACAGGCGCTTATTTTATTGCCCAAGCATCGCGCACCAACACCCTCACGGTCGGTGAGGTGACATTTGACCCGAAAGAGGACATTCAGAACCCGGATGTTCCGGTGCAGCCGGGCAATTCGTTCATGAAGCGCCCGTATGTGGTGAACACCGGCAACCTTCCGCTGCGTCTTCGCGCCCGCGTGATTTTCTCAGATAGCGCGGCACAGGATGCCTGTACCCTCAACTACAACACCGAAAACTGGCGCTACGACGAAACGGAGGATTTCTGGTATTACGCCAAAACTTTGCAGCCGGGAGAAGATTGCCGCAATGACGCGCTGTTCGATACTGTGACATACAGCGAGAGCGCGGACGCTACGGCGCTGAATCATTACACCCTCAGCGTCTACTTTGAAGCGGTTCAGGAGGGCGGAACGTGGTGAAAAAACCGATGAAAGCGGCAGGGCCGCTGATCTTTGCCGCCGCGATTGCTGCCGCCGTGCTGATTTCCGTCAGCGGTATCCGCTGTTACGCCGTGCTGACAGGCTCCATGGAGCCTGTATTGCCCGTGGGCAGCTTGCTTGTCGTTGTGCCGATGTCGTTTGACGAACTGAAAGTCGGGCAGGACATTACCTACAAGACAGCGGGCGGCACGGTAACGCACAGAATCGTCGCCATCGACCAGGCGGCTCGGACGGTCACGACGCAGGGACTGACAAACAACGTGGCAGATACACCTGTCACGGCGGAGAACATCGTTGGGAGGGTGCAGTTGTGCCTGCCCTGGATGGGATATCCGGTCAAAATTCTGAATGACACAAAAAGGAGTTTTGCATGAGAAAAGCGAAAGAAAAGAACAAACCGCTGCTGTCTTTGGCGGCAGCAGGGCTGGCCGCTTTGCTGTTGTTCGGTATGGCGACTGCCGTGCTGGCACAAGGAACGCAGGGAAAATTTGTTGCTGACGAGTGGAGCGGCATCGCTGAAGCGGATATTGCGGAAGGTGACAGCACAAAGGATCAGGCGGAAAACCAAGCATCAACTACCCCGACACCAACGCCTGTATCGACACAGGATGAAAGCACGGCGCTTTCCGACGCAACGCCGGAAAGTGCCGAATCAAGCGAACTGACGGAAAATAAAGAAACCGACAGCGATTCCAACGCGGAAATTCCCGCTGAAGTAAGCGCCTTTTCCAATGATCTCGCCGTTGAGGAAGTCTCTCTCTACGACGCATCCGGTACCTCCGCCCAAGATGCCGTCACAAGCTGGACAGAGCTGAAATCCGCTGTCGCCTCTGCCGCAAATGGCGCTACGATCTATCTTTCCGGCGAGATCACCATCCCACTGGACGAGGTGCTGTCCGTCAGCAAAAATCTGCGTCTGGTCGGCACCGGGAGTGCCCAATACACCAACACCGTCGGCGTGGGCAGTGAAACCGTTGCGCAGGGCTACACCTACACCCAAAACGCCAGCCTGCGGATGGGCGACGCCAGCGGTGTACAGACCGACCATGACAACGTTATGATTTATATTTCCGGCGGCACGACGCTGGAAATTGAGAACGTCTTCCTCAATGGCAATAACAACTGCGAGAACGTCGTTTACACCGAAGGCACAGACAGCAAAATCAGCCTGCAAAACTGTACCGTGGGTTACGGAAACGACAACGGTATTCTGCTGAACCCCGGCCAGGCCGAGATCAATGGCTCGCTGGTGTTCAACAATGGCGAATATGCGGGCGACGGAACCGCGCTGTATCGCTTTGAGAACGGTTCGGCTGTTCTTTCCGGCAATGTGCGCTCACAGGGCCTTGGCGGCGGTGGGCTGACCTGTGCCGCCGGTTCCCATGTGCAGGCAGCGGCCAGCTCTTTTGTGTGGAACAAAACCTCCGGCTTTGACATCCCCGAAGCCGACAGCTCCGCCAGCGCGGAAAACTGCTTCTTCTGGGGCAACGGCTGGACGGGCGCAAATGTGCGCTCGAACAGCGTTATGACCCTGACCGGCTGCCAGGTGGAGAACAACGGCTACAACACCGCCAATCTCCTGACGACAGACGGGGACACCGCTTCCAACACCTTCCCCGGCTTGGACGTACAAGGCGCAGGCACGATGAAAATCAGCCATTGCGGTATTTTGAACAATGCGGGCAACGGCGTGCAGTGCTACCCTGACAGCAAGACTTATTTGTACGGCTGGAACCATATCTACGCAAACGGGATCAACGGCGTTTACACCCAGGGGCAACTGTGGATCGGCAAGGCCGCGGATTCCGCGAACGGCGACGAAACGACCGCCGTGTACAATAACGCCGCGGACGGCGTCCACACGGACGGCGGCACTGTGCAGGGCGATCACCTGAACTGCTACGGCAACAGCTATTCCGGCATCAGCGCGATGAAAAATGAATCGCTGGACCAGACGGCAACGCTTGAACTGACCGCGCCGGTCACATCGCACGAAAACGGCCACAGCGGGCTGTACCTGAAAGGTGGAACCAAGGCAACGGTATCCGGCGGCAGTTTTACCGAAAACGGCGCGGAACACGCGGAAATCTACGCGGGAAGCGGAACAGACACGACACTCAAGGACGGCGTCGAAGTGAAAACTTCCGCCGACAAAACCCTGCAAAATTCCGGCCTGCGCATCGCGGTGATGCTGGACGGCGTCGATGTGTTCCGCACCGATTCAACATTGCAGATTCCCGCCGGTGACAGCATCCATCTGAAACAGGATGCGGACGTTGTCACCTGGAACGGCGGAACACGGGAACAGCTTGGCGTGACCTGCGAGAACCCGTGGCTGGGGCGGACGATCATCCAGTCGGACACGGCGGTGCTGGATTGGGAAAATAGCCGGGAATCCAACAACGCCCAGACGGCGGAGCAGCACCCGGAGAACGGAATTGACACCAACGTATACTATACCGCTATTGAGGACGCCTATTTCGGCATGAAAAACTCCGACGCGCATGATGTTTGGTTGTCCTACAAATCGAATTATCGCTATTATTACAATCACGACGCTGCGGCGGGCACCGCGCTGACCGTGGACGGCATCGACAGCGGGGAACTGCTGGGCACAGTGCGCAAGTTCTACGGCATCACGGCGGATGTGACGGCACCGACCGATGTGGACGATACCGCGCCCTACTACATTTGTTCAGCGAATGCCGGGCACAGCGCCGCCGTGCAGACCCACTGCTTTGCGGATTGGCTGCTGGACGCCAAAACCTACGCGGACGGCGTGACGACACTGCAAGGCGGCGCAGCCTTGCAGGATATTACGATAAACGACGACGGCGGCAGCATTTTGGGCAGCTATGGCAACCACAAAACCGTAACAGCGGAGCCTGCCGTTCTTTCGTATTATGCGGGCTGGCAGGCTGCCATGACCTACGATCTGGACGGCGGAACGCTGAACGGCGCGCAGAACGGCTTTTCCGAAACCAAGCACAACGGCCAGGGTTACACCGTGCAGGCCGAACCGCAGAAGGAGGGCTACCGCTTCCTTGGCTGGAAGGCCACGCAGAGTTGGAACGGCGAAACCGCCCTGACAGACGGTCTGCTGGCTGCGGGAACTTCCTACGCCAACGACTATGACACGACCTTTACCGCACAGTGGAAGAGGATCAATTTTACCCTGAAGGCCATTGCGGTGAACGGGACGCCGGACATTGGGCAGGCGGTATCCGACAACATAACGAGCGAAAGCGACGGGACGACCCAGACCAAAACGGAAAGCGAAGTACCTTTGGGAGAGAGCCGAGCAGTGACATATGCCCCGCTGGCAAGCGGCAATTACCTTTTGAGTGGCATCTATCTGGACGAGGATGCCGAAAAAATGCAGAACAATCTGGCGAAAAAATACCCGCAGAATATTGAGTTTGCGGACATCGACGCTGACCACACCGTCAAGGCGGTGTATGTGCCGGTAGACGCGCCGACCAAGACCGTGACGGATGAAGCGGGAAACGACCTGAATGGCGGCACGGTGCGGGCCGGGGATACGCTGGTGTACACCGTGACGTGCTGCAATCCGGCCGACGTGGCAAAGACCGTGACGATCACCGATGCAATCCCCGAAGGAACCGAGTTGGTGGAAAATTCCATCACGGAGAACGGCGCGGAAAACAACGGAAAGATTGTATGGACGCTGGAAATTCCCACGCAGTCGGAAGCAAGAGTTTCCTTCACGGTGCGGGTGCAATCGGTTGTCATGGGCAACTCCGTGAGCAACAGGGCGTCGGTGCAGTACCGCGAGGATAAAATTACTCTGCCGACCGATGAAGTGACAACGAACGTCGAGCCGGGCAAGATCACCGTGACCAAGAAGCTGCCCGCATCCGATCTGCTGGCCGCGCACGGCGCGCCGGTGTTTACGTTCACGCTGACGGACGCCAAGGGCCGGGTGCAGCGGCAGAGTGTGCAGCTTTCGCTCGATGCCGAGCCGGACGAGAACGGCGATGTCTGCGCCAGTGTGACCTTCACGGGGCTTTCGGGCGGCGTTTACACCGTCATCGAGAGCCAGACCGCCTGCCATGCACTGGTGCAGTTTGAGGATGCCGAGAACGGCACGGCGAAAGCCGACTGTGCGGTGCTGGAACTGACCGGCTGCCGCGCATCGGCCAGCGTGACGGCGCGGAATGTGCGCCAAAGCTGGGCGGAGGACCGCGACTGCGCGCTGATCGTGAATGAAATTACCCCGAAGCAGGATAATTCATAAAGAATGGGAGGACGATAATTTGAAAAAACAGGTAAAAATCGGGCTTGGCGCGGCAGCACTGGCCCTGGCGGCGGCGCTGTGCGCGGGCGGAACGCTGGCGGGCTGGCGCACGTCAAGCACCGTGACCAACCACATTTCCACTGCCACAGTGCAGGGCATCGTCGAGGAAAAATACGAGCAGGGGCAGACGATCACGCCGGGGCAGACGGTCGAAAAGTGCGTCTGGGTGAAAAATACCGGCACAGCCAGCTCCCTTGTGCGGGCCAAAGTGGTGATTGATTGGGATGACGAAACAGCGGCAGACATGGACGCCACCGATTGCGTGTTCCCCGCCTATAACACCGCCGACTGGACGCAGGGCGAGGACGGCTACTGGTACTACAACGACATTGTGGAACCGAACCAATGCAGTACGGCGCTGTTTGAATCTTTCACGGTTTCCCCGAATCTGACAAACGAGTTGGCGGGCCGCACCGGGCACATTGGGGTGACGATGGAGCTGTTGCAGGCCAGCGGCGACAGCCCCACGCTGTGGGGACGCACCTGGTCGGCCTACCGCCGTACACCGGACGCAGTGGCGGCCAAGACGCAGACGGCGCATATTCGCTTTACCTACGATGAGAATGGTGGGCTGATCGAATACCCGGACGGGCAGCTGTTTTTGGATTTCCAGAATCTTTGCCCCGGTGAGACCCGCAGCCAGTTGGTTGCCATCGACTATACAGCCCGCAACGATTCCGATGCCGCGTGTTCGCTGTGGCTTCGCGCCGCATTGGCGGACAACAACAAACTGGGTGCAGAAACTGAGGAAAAAATCTGGAAGCTGCTCAAACAATATGCTGTGATTACGGTGACTGGCCCGGACAACGAAACCCTATACAGCGGCCCCGTGTGGGGCAATCTGGACACCGACACCAACACCATGCGCAATGATTTGCCGCTGGGACGTTACAGCGGAACCGGCACGGCCCACCTGAACCTGACGCTGACGCTTGACCAGAATATGCCGGAGGAATTGCAGGGGTTGCTCGGCTATGTGGACTGGACGCTGACCGCCGCGCAGGAAAGCGCGCCCACGGTGCTGGTCAGATACTTCCCGCAGACGGGCATCCCGGAAAGGTGATCGGGAAGGTGAGCAGATGCAAAGCAAAAGGAAGAACGTAGACAAGCGGAAAATTTTCCTTTGGTGTGCGGCGGCAGGCATTGTCCTGTGCGCCGTTTTGTTTTGCCTTTGGCACAACCGCACAGCGCTGGCAGAACAGCGTGTGGAAAGGGCGCTGTCCGTCACGGTGTCCCAGCCGGAGCCGCGTCTGGCGCAGGAGGACAACACGGAAACCGGCGCGTGGATCACCGTGCCCGGCACCAACATCGATGCCCCGGTGCAGCAGGCGTCCGACAACGACTATTACCTGCGCCGCGACACCGCGGGCAATGCCGATGTCCACGGCTGCGTTTTTGCCGACTATGCGTGTGATTTGAACAGCACCAGCCTTTCCCGCAACCTTGTGCTCTACGGCCACACCTTCGAGGACGGCTATGAGGGCGGGTTCAAGGCGCTGCACAATTACGAGCAGGACAGCTTTGCCGAAGAACATCCTTACATTTATCTCTCGCTGCCCGACGCTGCCCTGACCTACCGCGTTGTCAGCGCCGGGGTGTGCAGTGCGGCGGATGACCGGGACTGCATCGAGCCGAACCCGGATGATGCGGCCTTCGCGCAGATTCTGGCAAAGGCAGCCGCGCGCAATACGCTGGACAACGGGGAAACGCTGAACCTGACCGACCACATTCTGACCCTCTCCACCTGCACCGGCGAATCCGACACACGCTATTTGGTGGTAGCCAAACTGGTGGATGCGGTGAAAAAATAAAAAGGAAGAGAGTGGATAAGGAAGCAAATTTGCTTTGCGCGGGCGGGCCGCCCTGATTTTGAAAAGGCGAAACGCCACGGGAGAAGTGTACCCATTTTTAGGGCCAGGTTTTGCACTCCGCTGCCGGTATTGCCGATGGCCGGGTGCTTGGCCTCTTTCCCCCTCTCACACTCTCCCCCTAACTCTTACTTACCGGCTGGGAGGAAAGTTTCACTGCAAGGCCGTCGATTTCTTCCCAGCCGGTTTTTGTATAGGAGCCTTTCCACCGCAAAAGCATTGCAAAAAAGACATCTCAACAACGAAAGAGAGGCAAAACATGATCATCGGAATCGACCACGGATACTACGCCATCAAGACGCGGCATTGTTCCTTCCCAGCCGGTCTGACCTGCTACGGCAGCCACGAGCCGTACACGCGGCAGAGTGTGCTGGAGGTGGACGGACAGTTTTACGTCTGCGGCACGGGGCGCCAGCCGGTGCGCTGCGACAAGACCGAGAACGACACCTACTACCTGCTGACGCTCGCGGCGTTGGCACAGGAAATCAAAATGCGCGGCGCACCAAACGAGAGTTCGGTTAAAATTGCAGCAGGGCTACCGCTGACAAGCTTTGGCCGGGACAAGCCAAAATTTCGGCAATACCTGCTCCGCTCCCAGCCGGTCCTGTTCCGATTCGAGGGCACAGAATACAAGATCGCCGTTGAGGATGTGGCACTGTTCCCGCAGGGCTACGCCGCGCTGCTGACAGACCCCGACCTGCTGCTGGATGAGCCGTCCTTGCTGCTCATGGACATCGGCGGATGGACGGTGGATCTCATGCGGATCGACAACGCCCGCCCCGTGGCGGAGACCGCGCACAGCCTGGAATTCGGCATGATCCGCTGCATCGATGCTGTGCGTGAGCAGGTGCGGCGCGAAACAGGGCTTTCCCTGACCGACGCGCAGATTGAGCAGATGCTGGCGGGCGGGCCTTGCGCCCTGGGCGATTCTGTGCGTGAGATCGTGCGGCAGCAAGGCCGCGCCTACACCGAACGGCTGTTCGCGTTGGTGACCGAAGCGGGATTTGACCTGCGCGCCCTGCCCACGGTCATGCTGGGCGGCGGCGCGGGGATCGTGCAGCGCCACGTCGGCCCCAAAGACGGCCTGTGCCGCGCGATGTTCCTGCCGGATGACAAGGTGAACGCGGTCGGATTCGAGCGCGCGTTGGCGCAGCTTTCGGGCCGTGTGAGCGAGGGGTGAACCGGCCGCCGCGGCCGCAATTCGTATTCCGCCCCAATCTGCGCTGCGAAGATGACCGCCGCGCGTGGCAGCTTTTGCAGGCCGCCCCGGACGGAAACCGCAAGGCGCTCATCGTCCGCGCCCTGCTGCAAAGCGAGCAGGAACACCGGCTGGAGGAAACGGTGCGCAGGGCCGTTCGGGAGGAACTGGAAAAAGCGCAAATCGCTTTTGCCGCCCCGCCACCGCAAGACGGCAAAGGAATCCCAAAGGCGGCGTTGGATTTTTTAGCAACATTGTAATCAAAATCGAGGGGAGTGGTTCCCATGCAGTAATCAAGCGGGCTCAAACCAGGCTGTGCGGATTGTTGCTTCTGCTTGCATTCAGATGCAATTCGCAATGAAATATCGTTGGTTCTGGTGATAGCTTTGCCGCTTGCTTTGCGGTATGCTTTGGTTGCTTCCCAAAAGCGTACCTGCACACTGAAAGGAGTCAACATGAGCAAACTGACCGTCACCCTGCCGGATGACCTGCACCAGCAGATCAGGCTGGAACTGGAACGACAGGGCATCACCACCGCGCAATTCATTGAACTGGCCGTACACAACTTTTTTGAGCAGCAGAAAGAAGGCGTCCACATGGCAACACGAACCATGGCATTTCAGGTATCCGAGGAACTGTTCCAGCGCATCAAGGAATATCTCGCCCGCTTCGAGCAGGTCTATCACCGCAAGCTGACGCAAAAGGAATTTGTTGTCAGCCTGATCGAAAGCGCGCTGGCCGACGCCGACGAAGAATTCGAGGCAGCCTTGGCTGCGCAGCGGTCCGACGAAAGCAACGCGTTGGGCGATGAGGCGGAGCCAGACAAGAGCATGGTAAATGCGGAAATCACTGAAAACGCCGAACGCACCGAAGCATCCGAGGAAGTTCCACCAAGCGAGGATAGCGCTGATCCGGACGCATAGAACCGAATCATACATTTAGTCTGTACAGTTGACATTTAACGACCGTGCAGGCTTTTTCTTCTTTTTTTTTGGGGGGTGATATTAAAACCATTCGCTATTTAGATATGTTCGCCGGCATTGGAGGCTTCCGCGAGGGGCTGACCCGTGCCGGCGATTTTGTCTGCGTGGGACACTGCGAGATCGACAAACACGCCGACCGCAGCTACCGCGCCCTGTTTGACATGGAGGGAGAGTGGTTCCTTGACGATATCCGAAAAGCAGACCCCGCCGACCTGCCCGACTTCGACCTGCTCTGCGGCGGATTTCCTTGCCAGAGCTTCAGCATTGCCGGAAGCCGCGGCGGATTCGACGACCCAAGGGGCACCTTGTTCTTTGAGCTTGCCCGACTGGCTGAAGCCCGGCACCCTAAGTACTGGCTGGCTGAAAATGTTCCCGGCCTGCTCGACCATGACGGCGGGCGGACATTTGCGGCCATCCTGCGCGAAATGGAAAAGCTGGGGTATTTTGTCGAATGGCAGGTTCTTAACAGCGCAGATTTCGGTGTACCGCAGGCAAGAAAGCGCGTGTACCTTATCGGATATCTTGATGAACGATGTCGAGGAAAAATATTTCCTTTCACCGAGGGAGCAGGCGCTCCTGCTGTACAGCCCCGGCCAGCCGAAGCCGCCGCGCAGATCAAATGCGCGACCAAAAAAGGCTACCAGACCGCCCGCGTCGGCGACAGCATCGACCTGAGCTACGCCACATCCAACACCCGCCGCGGGCGTGTGGGGCACGGCATCGCGCACACGCTGACGGCCTGCGGCAAACAAGGCACACTGTGCTTTGTAGACCTGAACGCTGACCCGAAGCTCACGGAAAATGCCCGCTGCCTGACAACACGCCAGGACAATGGGATTCACCGCCACAAGGGCGAAGTCTCCGGCGTTTTGCAGGGCGGCCGCATCCGCCGCCTGACGCCGCGCGAGTGTCTGCGTTTGCAGGGCTGGGCAGATGACCGCATCGATAAAATACTCGTTGTTTCGTCCGAAAGGCAAGCCTGCCGGCAGGCCGGCAACGGCGTGACTGTGAATGTGGTCGAGGCGATCGGCAAACGGCTGGCGGCGATAGACGCAGAGCTGTGCGGCGGATAAATGGCGCTGGATTTTCGGGATCAGTATTTCGGCTGTGAGATCGAGATGACCGGCCTGACCCGACAACAGGCGGCACGGACGCTGGCGGAGCTATTCGGTACAAGCATAACACACTACGGCGGCACCTATGATGGTTACCGCGTGACCGACCGCGAGGGCAAAGACTGGAAAATCGTTTCGGATGGGAGCATCCATGCCTTTCGCCGAAGCAATGGCCGGCAGGTTCCCGCTGGGCGAGAGTACAGGGTCGAGATGAACTCCCCCAAGCTCGAATACGCCGAGATGGAAAAGCTGCAGGAGGTCGTGCGCGCTTTGCGCCATGCAGGTGCTTTTGTCAATGACTCCTGCGGGATGCACGTTCATATTGATGCAGCCAGGCACACACCGAAAAGCCTGAAGAACCTGCTGTCGATCATGTACTCGAAAGAGGACATTCTGTTTGCGGCGCTGAAGGTGGATGAAAGCCGAACCCGGCGCTGGTGCAGACGCGTGGAAGAACCTGTGCTGCAGACGATCCGCAAGCTGCCGAAGGACGCAAGCATGGAGATGCTGAAAAGCCGCTGGTATCAGGGGAATGACGGCAGCAACGATCACTACGACTTATCGCGGTACCATGCCGTCAATCTGCATTCGGTGTTCTACCACGGCACGGTCGAGTTTCGGCTGTTCAACGCTACGCTGCACGCGGGCGAAGTCAAGGCCAACATCGTGCTGGCGATGGCAATCTCGGCGCAGGCGATCAACCAACAGAAAACGCTGGCGCACAAAACGCCGGTCGGCGATAACCCTGCCTTTACGTTCCGCACGTTTTTGCTGCGCTTGGGGTTGATCGGCCCGGAGTACAAAAATGTGCGGGAGCATTTGCTGAAAAATCTGCCCGGCGACCGCGCGTGGCGGTATGACAAAGCGCAGTATCCCTGCAACCAACGCCATCGGGACGATGGCGCAAGATAGATTGGAGATGAACGGTTGAACGAGAAAACTTTATATTTTGCCTATGGCAGCAATTTGAATCTGGATCAGATGGCCCGCCGTTGCCCGGATGCAGAGCCGGTGGGGCGTGTGCGGCTGGACGGGTATCGGTTGGCATTCCGCCGCACGGGCGGCGGGTACCTGACGATTTTGCCCGACAAGGGCAACCATGTGGACGGCCTGCTGTGGAAAGTCAGCGCACAGGACGAGCAAGCGCTCAACCATTACGAAGGCTTTCCGCATTTTTATGCCCGGCGCACGGTCGATGTGCAAGGCAAAGGCGTGGGCCATCAGGCAATGGTGTACGTCATGAATGCGCCGTATAAGGACGAGCCAGAACGCCCAAGCCGCTATTACTGGAATACCGTGCTGGAGGGCTGCCGCCAGAACGGGATTCCTATGCAGCCTATGTTGGAAGCATGGCGAGAGGCTGCGCAGGCGTGCCGGCCGCAGAAGCATCGGGATACATTTGAAAGTCCTGATCGTTGAGCCGGGGCAATATCCCCGCGAGGCCGACATTGAGCCGACCCTTGAAGCCAAGCAGAAAATCGTCGGCGGGTTGATCGATGTTGCCTACCCGTTCCCGGATGACAACGTCTGCGTTGTTCTGAACGACGAGGGCAAGCTGATGGGCCTTCCGCTGAACCGTGCGCTCGGCGATTATGATGTCATCGCCGGTACGTTCTTTGTGTGCGGCTATAACGAAGAGAACTTCGTCGGCCTGACGCCGGAGCAGTTCACCCGTTACGAGAAATTCTACCACGACCCACAGCTGTTCCACCGGACGCCCTTTGGCATTTTGGTAGAGCACTGCACGACGGAACGCTATGCTGCCGCGATGGATGCCGTTTCAAGACCCCGGCGTCCGCCCAGTCGACAGGCCCCCGAAAGATGAATGATCTCAATTCCGCCAAGGCCCGCAGCCCTCTCGGCTGCGGGCCGCTTTTTATTTCTACATTATAAAAGGAGAGAATCTGCCATGAAAAAGTTTTATACCGCCGAATCCGTTACCGAGGGCCACCCCGACAAACTGTGCGACCTTATTGCCGATAACGTCCTGGACGCCTGCCTTGCCGTTGACCCCGCCGCCCGTGTCGCGTGCGAGGCGCTGGCCACCCGCGGGCATATCGTGGTCGCGGGCGAGATCAGCACGACTGTGCAGCCGGATGTGTTCAACATCACGCGGGATGTTGTGCGCGGCGTCGGGTATGACCCGAAAGCGTTTCAGATCGACTGCTGGCTGCACGCGCAAAGTCCCGACATCGCGGGCGCGGTCAATGTACCTCTGGACGACACCGACCCGGACGCACTCGGCGCGGGCGATCAGGGCATTGTGGTCGGCTACGCCTGCAAGGAAACGCCGCAGTTTATGCCGCTGCCTGTGGTGCTGGCGCATCGCCTGACCAGCTTGCTGACACTGGCCCGCATGACCGACACCATCCACGGCATCGGCCCCGACGGCAAGGCACAGGTCACGGTCGAGTATGCCGTAAACGAACCGGATCACGAGGACGCACCGCTGCGCGTCTCTACTGTGGTTTTGTCCGTTCAGCACGCCGCCAATAAAAATCCGGACGAGCTGGCGCAGGAATTGACCGAGCAGGTCATTGCACCTGCGCTGCGCGGGCAGCCCGTGGATGATGCGCTGGAAATCCTCATCAACCCCAGCGGCAGCTTTGTGCTGGGCGGGCCGGAGGCCGACACCGGCCTGACCGGCCGAAAGCTGGCAGTGGACGCCTACGGCCCGTTTGCCCCGCAAGGCGGCGGGGCGCTTTCCGGCAAGGACCCGACCAAGGTGGACCGCAGCGGCGCGTACATGGCGCGGTACATTGCGAAAAATCTGGTGGCGGCTGGCATGGCCGAGCGGTGTCAGGTCACGCTGGCCTATGCCATCGGCATGGCCGAGCCGGTCATGGTCGAAGTGGACACGTTCGGCACTTGCCTCCTGTGCGCCGACGATTGCCTTGCCAAAGCTGTGCGGCAGGTCTTTGACCTGACCCCCGCAGGTATGATCGAAACGCTTGATCTGCAAAATCCGTTCTACGCCCGCACGGCGGTGGGCGGACATTTTGGCCGAGAGGATTTCCCGTGGGAGCGCGTGGACAAGGTCGGCCTGCTGCTGAACGCGATTTTGTGATATGAACGGCGTTACGAAAGAGCAGATCGCCGCCGCCAAGCGCATGACGGCGATAGAATTCCTGCGCCGCTACCGCCCGAACGACCTTGTAAAAAGCAGCGCCCGCGGTGAATTTGAATTGCGCAGCCACGACAGCTTTAAGATCAACGGCGAAAGCAGTGTCTGGCACTGGAAAAGCCGGGGCATCGGCGGCAAGTCGGCGCTGGATTACCTGATCTATGTCGAGGGCGTTCGGTTTGTGGACGCAGTGCGTTTGCTGTGTGAGGAAAGCCCTGCGTACACCGAGCCCGCGCACGAAAGCATTGAACGGGAACGGCCTCCCTTTGCTTTGCCCGCCGCCGCACCGAACAACGACCGCATTGTGCAGTATTTACTGGGACGCGGTGTTTCAATACCTGTCATTTCCTATTGCATGGAGCAAGGCATTTTATACGAGAGTACACCCTACCACAACTGTGTGCTTGTGGGCAAGGATGAGAACGGACAACCAAAGTATGCCGCCCTGCGCGGAACGTATCAATATGGCAGGCCGTTCAAGGCCGAAGCGTCGGGCAGCGATAAGAGGTACGGCTTTTGTATTCCTCCAACCGCCGAAAGCGATACCGTGGCCGTGTTTGAAGCCGCCATTGACGCGATGGCTGAGATGACACTGGCGGGCAGTGCCGCCGATAAATATCGCCTGTCGCTGGGCGGCATTTATGTGCCGGAGCAAACACACACCATAAAGCCGCCCGCCGCACTGGAAGAATTTCTGCGCCGGCACCCGCACGTTGTCCGCATGGAACTGTGTCTGGACAACGACCCGCCCGGCCGAATGGCGACCGCCGCCTTGGCCGAGCATTACGGGAAGCGCTACGCCGTGGCCGTGCGTCTGCCGCAGCTTGACGGCGCAGACTATGGCGATCTGGCGCAGATGGCCATGCGGCAAAAGGCAATAAGACGAGAGCAGGCGGAAATCGCCCGATGAGAGAAGCAAAAATGCAGAAAGAAAGTAAACAAAATACACACCCCAAAATGGCGCTGTTCGGCCACGATGGCAACATCTTTGCCATCCTTGGCCGAGCCTCGCGGCTGCTGTGCGAAAACGGACAGCGCGACCAGTCCAGAGAAATGTGTGAGCGGGTGTACGGCTGCCACAGCTATGATGACGCGCTCTTTATCATCTCCGAGTATGTGGAAACCGAATTGTCCGATCCTGACCATATGGCTGCACGGGGAAAGACGCCCAAACCGAAAGAACGAGGTGATGCACGATGACCACAGACAACCAAAAGTACGAAATTACAAACCAGGCCCACCCGCATTATCCCTGGCTGCACCGCATCCGTGCGCTGAAAGATGTGCGCGAGGGAGTGAAAGCCGGGACGCTGGGCGGCTATGTTCAAAGTGCGGATAATCTCTCACAGGACGGTGCGGCATGGATCGCGGACGATGCGATCTGCTGCGAGGATGCACTTGTGGCCGGGGATGCCTGCTTGACCGAGGAAGCAATTGCCAAAGGCAGTGCGCTGGTCAGCGGTGACGCCGATGTCGGGGGCAAATGCATGATACAGGATCAGGCCATTGTGATGAGCGGCGTTTTGAAATTTGACATTCAGGTCTGCGGCGAGGGGCGCGTGCTGCGCAGCCGGGTAACGAATGCTTCGCCTTGGCTTCAAGGGTGTCTCCGCATCTACGGCACGGTGAGCGGCAAAGTGGAAATTTACGGCAGCCAAGTGATTCTGCCCGGAATGACCATTGACAACCCGACTGAGGATTTGATTCAAATCAAAGATGATGTCGTACAGGTTTATCCGTTTGAAAAAGACCGACCGAAATCGCCAGAACCGTTCCACAAAGCAAAGGAAGCGGCTCGTTCCGCCGATATGGAACGATAGAAATTCCGCGTTTTTATAAAAGGCGGAAAGAAGCCCCACCGGATACTGGGCTTCCAAGCAAAATTTATTGTAACAGAAAGAGGGAATGCCATTGACCAAAACGGAAAACGATTTGTTTGTACCCGGCTTTGTCCTGCCCGAACACCGCGGCGGTGACGGCTGGACGATCTTACACGGCGATGCGTTGGACATTATCCCGCATTTCCAGCCCGGCGCGTTCGACGCGGTCATCACCGACCCGCCCTATGCGGGCGGCGGGGCAAAGCCGAGCGAGAGAACCCGCACGACCAACCAGAAGTACAGCAGTATGAGCGCTGACAAGGCCCTGCCCGATTTTGACGGGGACCAGAAAGACCAACTGAGCTGGATGCTGTGGACTGCCGTCTGGATGAGCAAAGTCCGCGCCGCCTGCAAGCCCGGTGCGCCGATCTGCGTGTTCATCGACTGGCGGCAGCTGCCGGCGCTCGCCTGCGCCATGCAGTGGGCGGGCTGGATCTGGCGCGGCGTGGCCGTGTGGGATAAGATGACGAGCCGTCCGCAGAAAGGTCGCTACCGCCAGCAGGCCGAATTCATGGTTTGGGGCTCCAACGGCCCGATGCCCTTGCAGCGCAAGGTCGGCTGCCTGCCCGGTGTGTTCCGGCACGCAAATCCTGCCAACCGCATCCATGTGACCGAGAAGCCGCTGCCGCTTATGCGCGAGGTAGTCCAAATCTGCGAGCAGGGCGGGCGCATCCTTGACCCATTTGCGGGGGCAGGCACGACGGTGCTGGCCGCTGTGCAGGAGGGCTGCGAGGCCGTCGGCATTGAAGTGACGAACGCCTACTACGAATTGGGCACGGAGCGATTGAAAAATGCCTTGCAGCCCACCGAAACCGCAGAGTGAATCCAAGTCGGATTCACATGACAGAAAAATGCGTAGGGGTGGAATCCAATGTGGATTCCACCCCGGCAATTTAATTTTAAGAAAGGATTTTTGACTATGAAACGACCTTGGGCTTTTATCTGTGCCGCCGAGGGCACCTCTTCCGCGCACCTGCGCCGTTATTGCCGCACCGTGTTCGAGTGCGGGTACGTTCCCGTCTGCCCGCGTTTGCAGGACGGGCAGTTTGTGGCGCTCGACGATCCCGACGAGCGCCATATTTACAACGATATTGTGCGTGACAAGCTGCTGCGCTGCCCAGTGCTGGTGGTGTGCGGTCGCGACAGCGACGCGACTGTCAACGCACAGCTCGGCTTGGCGAAAAAATACAGCCGAGTTTGTACAACCCTGGATGGGATCATTAAGGCTGCGGCCAGAGGCGAATCGCTTGTCAGCTGAGTTAAGTACATCGTCCCAGCCCGTGAACGGTTTTGCAAGCATAGCGTTTGGATATCCAAACGCACATTTTGGGGCGGTGCCCCAAACCCCGTTGCGTACCGATGGAGGTGAGCAAAGGTGAGTGAAACATTGTTTGCCGCTTTTACCGAAAATCCCCGAAGCCTGTCGCAACTGCGCAGAGGTGCCGGATCGTATGTCCTGGCACCATGTCAGATCAAAGAGGTGCTGGAATTGCCCGATACTGACTACACGGCTTTGGCAGATGATTTTAGGGCCGACTACACCTTTATGCGGGATCATGCGGCGGCTATGTCCATTGTACCGGGAGATCGTATGGATTGCCTGCTGATCACGACCGAAGCACGGAATCAAGGTATTCTGATGTCACAGTTTAGAGGGAACCGATACATCAAGTACATTGCCGATTTGCCGAAGTTAGGACTGGATTTGGCCGGGGTTCCCGTCTGCCGCGAAGCGTTGGTCAAGCTACCCCGGCAGCCAAAGAAAGCAAAACGACTGGGCAAAAATCAAGAGCGGTGATCCCACGCGCAAGCGCGGCCATGTGATTCCTCTGCGGCTGACAGATCAAGAGCTGGCGCATCTGAACCGCTGCGCCGCGGCCAGCGGCCTGCCGCGCGAGGAATATCTGCGCAGCCTCATCATGGGCAAGACGATCACGCCGCGCCCCTGCACCCATCATGCCGACCTGCTGCGCAAGGTAGCGGGGTTATGCAACAATGCCAATCAGCTGGCCCGCCGCGCCAACAGCACCGGCATGGCCGGTCCGGAGAGCGTGGAAGAGATGGCACGCATTGCGCGGGTGGTGTGGGAAGAAGTGCGAGAAAATTGGTAAGCATGAAGGGGCCTGCTGCAAAATTCGGCCAAGAGTACGGCGGGTTATTGAAAAATTCACAACTTTACGGTATAATGCAAATACAATAGAGGGCGGGGGGTGAACATCATGCCTGATGAAGCACTGGACGCGGCGCTGTCGATTGGGGAATACAGTTCCCGATCCGATGCAGCCTGCAAAGAGGCCCTGGCCTGCAAGGAAGTGCTGGTTCGGATCTTGCAAGGGTGTGTGCCGGAATATCGGAACTGCACCGAGGAAGAGATTGCCGCCTGCATTGAGGGACAACCGCTTGTCGGGGAATTGCCCGTAGACCGTGACCTGACCAATCCACACCGTACCGAAAAGATCAAGGGCAACAACACGGAGGACAAAACGGTATCGGAGGGTACGGTTCTGTATGACATCCAGTTTGATGCGCTGCTCCCCCACACGAAGGATCGCGCCCGCCTGATCATCAACCTGGAAGCGCAGGCAGATTTTACCCCCACCGACAAAAAGCATGGGACGTATCATCTGGTGACACGCGGCGTATACTATTGCGCCAGAATGATTTCCGCACAGAAAGGCATTGAGTTCACCGGCTCCCAGTACGAAAATATTGCCAAAGTATATTCGATTTGGATCTGTATGTCGCCGAGCGAAGAGTGGCGCGGTGCGGTCAATTCGTACAGCCTGGCGGAAACGAACCTGTGCGGCGAGCAGCACGAGGACAAGGGAAATTACGATAAGCTGTGCGTGATCCTGCTCTGCCTTGGGGAAAACAGCAATATCAGAGAAAGTGAACTGATTGCTTTTTTGAACACGCTGCTTTCTGATAAGCTGAGCAAAAACGAAAAGAGTACACAGCTTGAAGAGCAATTCGGATTTCAAGCCAGCGAAAGGCTGGAAGGGAGGCTAAACGAAATGTGCAATTACAGCAAATTTGTGGCAGACCGCGGCGAGGAGCGCGGCATGGCCAAGGGCATGGCTCAGGGTGAAGAAAAGGCAACTATTGGACTGATTCAAAGCCTGATGCAGAACACTCATGTCACTGCCGATAAGGCAATGGAAATGCTTGGCATTTCGCCTGCCGACCGCGCCAAGTACAAGGCGCAGCTGGTCCAGTAACTTTTGAACCGGCGGGGTTGTGTAAACCGGCCTGTGCCTTGGGACAATTCTTCGCCAACAAGCAATATTTCTACCAAACAGTCGAGAGTAAATCTCCCGGCTGTTTTTTATATTACAGCAAAGGTGGCGGCAGCATATGGCCTACACATCCGTGATTCCCGTCTATCGGTTGGACAACGCAGTACGATACGCACAGGACAAGCAAAAGACCACACGGCAGCACGGGATGCCGCTGGCCGAAACCGTGGACTACGCCCTGAACCGTGAGAAAACCGAAACAGACTGCTTTGAATCTGGGCTTGGGTGTACCACGCAGTCAGCCTATGAGGATATGCGGGCAAACGCTGTGCGCTGGCACAAGACGGACGGCGTGCAGGGGTACCATCTGGTACAGAGCTTTGCCGAGGGCGAGGTCACGCCGGAGCTGGCACACAAGATCGGGCTGGAACTGGCCGAGCGGGTGCTGGGCGGGCGGTACCAGGCCATCGTCACCACACACCTGAACACGAGCCATTATCACAATCATATCGTGTGGAGCAGCGTGGCGATGAACAGCGGCAGAAAATATCACAGCAATGCCAAAAGCTATGCGCTGGAGATCCGCGCCGTGTCGGACGAACTGTGCGTGAAGTACGGCTTGTCGATCATCCAAACCGAACGCGCCGCGCAGGTATCAAAGCCCTACGCCGAATGGCTGGCCGAGAAAAACGGTCAGCCGACCTGGCGCACGGTGATCCGGCAGGATGTGGATGCCGCGCTGGCCGAAGCGCTGACGTGGCGGCAGTTTATACGAGAACTGGAAAGCAAGGGCTACGAGCTGAATTTTAACCACAAATATCCCACGCTGCGCCCACCCGGAAAGACACGGCCTGTGCGGTTTAAAACGCTTGGCAGGCAGTATACCTCAGAAGCGCTGCAAATACGCATTTTGTACCCCGACGCAAGGTGGCACTTTTTACAGGAACAGCCGCCCGTTGCAAAGCACGCCCGATTGCGCAAAAGCTATGGCAAGGCCCGCAGGCTCACCGGCTTGCGGGCCTTGTACTATCGCTATCTGTACGAGCTGGGTGCGCTGCCGCATAAGCCCCGCCGCCCCAGCTATGCTGTACGGCAGGACATCCGTAATCTTGACCGCTGTGAGTTTTCAGAGAGAATGAAAAAATGGGGTTGAACGGCGGGCGGGGCCGAAATGAATGTGCAAAAAGGCGGAATACGACGTTTTTTAACCAAATAACGTAAAATTTAATGATGCGTGAACGGAAAAGTTCGCATAAAAAATGCAAGTCCCTGAAAAGGGGCTTGCAATTTTTTTTGCCCCTTTTTAGGGCGATTTTGGCACCGACAGCCAGATGACAAAGCGCAACACAAAAATGAGGTCGGAGCGTGTTTAAGAAGTGTTCAAAGATTTGAACGCACGATAAAAAACAACGAATATTCAGCAAATATCATTTGCACACTGCCATTTAAGAAAATCTTTAAGGCGTTCAAATATGGAAGCAGAAATGCATCGGAAAATGGCAATCCTGATTATTCCAATGCGAAAAAGTGTTTCGCATTGCTTTTCGCCTTTCGCATTACGATAACACGTTGATTATTTGATAATAACACGGTGCGAAGCAATTTCTGGATTTCGCATTAAAATGCCGCAGAAATGTCCCCTCCAGGGGTATCTGTGCAGCGCTTTTTTATATATGCAAAGTAAGCAGGCGACTATTGAAACACATTGCAAAAATTGCTGTAAAAATAACCCCTAGCGTTGGAATCCAACAAAAGCGAGACAGAAAGGCCGCTCTTGTGCCATGCTGGATTTGGAATTAGAAGCCCCTTTCGTCCGATGTCCCGTCATCTCTGCGACGCGGATCGGGGCTGGAGGGGAAGTAATATTGTTGGGTATCCACCAGATCTGCGCTCAATAACTTCATGTAGAAGTTATATGCTTTTGCAAAATCTATCTTTTGCCCCTCTTCACCGCGCCGGGCTTCCTGCTGATAGTTACGGGAAAAATCATAGGCGATGTTACAAAAATGCTCCAGTAAATGAGTGGTGCGGCGCTGAAACTCGGCATCTTCCACATGCAAAGCGTTGGCAATATAGGCCAATGCTCCGCGTACATAGAACTGCGTTTCAGGGCTGGCCTGCTGGTAACTTTCCAGAAGGCCAGGCAACAAAGATACATCTATTTTCTTGAGTTCATCGAGCGTTGAGGACGATTCCCATATAGGCCGAGTTGGATCATCACTCTCGCCACGAAGGTAGGCTGCTGATATGTCAAGTGCGTTGGCAATTGCAAGCATTGCCTCAGCACGGGGCTCTTGGCCGCGATATAAATAATTTTTTATCGTATTTTCGGATATTCCAGTTTTCTCGCTGAGTCCAGGAACAGATATTTTCCTGATTTTCATTTGCTCCTTGAGCCGATCTGAAATATTCATTTGAGATAGCTTCTCCCCCGTTGCAAGATGGCAAATTTTTTTATAAGTATAGCATATTTGTGTCTATATGAACACTAAAAAGCGAAAAAAACTCTTGACGTGCCTGTATAGACACTATATAATAATTATAGTGTCTGAACAGACACGGAAGGGGGCCGGATACCTTGAATTATATACCTAAGATTTCACGCCTTCGTGAGCAAAGGGAAAAATGTGGACTGACTAGGTTTGCATTGTCGAAAAAAATCGGCATGGGTGGGAGCGCATTATACAGGATAGAAGCTGGCATAAGCCCCAGTGTTCATGGACTCACCGCAAAAGCCATCGCTGATGCCCTGGGCTGTCAGGTAGAAGATATTTTCACCATTCCCAGTCGTTCCAGCCAGAAGGCTGCTTCAAATAGGTGACAGAAAGGAAATCACCATGAACAAATTGACAGTGTTTCAGACGTTGAGCCGAAACGGCCCATGGGGCCGTCTGCCGGGGATGGCCACCCGGCACTGATGATGGCAGGCCAAGGAGAACGCCATGCACATTCGCATTATAGATGCCATACAGGAACAATACGGCGAGAAATACCCCACACTGGAGGATGCTCTGAACTGGTGGGCGTGGCCCGAGCATTGGCGGCGCGGCGCATGGGACAGCGATTTTGTGACAGGTATAAAGACCGTTGAAACGGCGTTCAACCGTCCATTCAAAAAGGAGGAAAAAGGGTTGGAAGATGCAATCTTGACAGCGCTGAAAGAAATGATCGGCGAAGAGCCCGGCACGATCGAGAAGGCGCTGGAGCGGCATTACCGCCGGGAGCTGCTGGACATCTGGCTACGGTATGAGGGCTTGATCGGCTATACTGGTGAGATCCTGCATGTGATGGAGGCGCTTGGTTATGACATTGATACCGAAGAATGACCGGGTGCCGGTTCAGAAGCTGGGCGATCCGCTGCTGGTTGGCGAGACCTACCCCAATGCTGGGAGCCAGTACAAGGTTCTGAAGGTGGAAGGGTACTATGGGGATGCCTGGGTACAGAATATCAAAAGCGGATGGACCTGCAAGGCACACCGCCCCGCCCTGTACCTGATGCCGGATGGACAGATCGAACTGCAATGGGCTTACAGCACAGAGGGGCATTTCGATAAATCTCTTGCGTAATGTTGCAAAGTAAATATGCTGGATATGTCAACAGCCGAAACGGCCCTGCGGGGCCGTCTGCCGGGAATGGCCGCCCGGTACTGATGATGGCAGGCCGAAACAGAAGTCCACTCCAACGCGGGACGGACAAAAAGGACGGTAAGAATGTCTAACAAGAAAATCTCAACAAATCCTAGCTCTCTCAGGACGCTGAAAAAACTCATGCTTAAAAATGGAGTTCCGCTGAGCGTGTGCGTTGATGACGGCTCTGCTCATATGCCGTTATCAGAGGAAAATTTCCCCAAAAAGTCGGAGAACATATACGTTAAGAAATCCGAATCGGAATCCGGGACAGATAGCTTGCGGTCTTGATCGGCCTGAACGAGTTCTTGCGTGACTTGCCAATAAACAGTATATGCAGTAAGAACAATTTCAGGCGGAACTGTACGGTTAGCTATAGAAGGAAATTCCTTATCATCCAGATGCAATGCAATGGCATGAATATAAGCCATTGTAAGACCCCAGTTTTCTTCGCAAATATCATACCGCTTCTGTAAGTCGGTGAGAGTGGAAAACGATAGGTACTTTTCATGGAACTCCGGTGTATTGATTACAGGAGAAAACAACCGAAACAAGCGATTTCTTACATCATTCACTGTTATTTGCATTGATGCTACATCCTTTCCCTTTGTGTAGAGCAGAGTCACTACACAGTACTCGTTTATAGAATATCACAGTCTGGAAAGAAAGACCAGCATTGCCGAAACGGCCCTGCGGGGCTGTCTGCTGAGGGGTGACCGCCCAGCACTGAAGATGGCAGGTCAAAATTGAGGTGAATGGATTGGAAGCACTACTGAAAGCAACGGAGGTCGCCCACCTATTGGGATGTACCAGCAGGGCTGTCCAGCTTCAGATTAAAGCAGGTCGTTGGCCTCATCAAATGGAAAGAAATGCACAAAACCGGCCAATCTGCCTGATTCCTCTTTCTGCTCTGCCGGAGCCTGCTCAGAAAAAATACATCGCCGATCACAGTCCGGCGGTCAAAACTGCCGCCCCGGCCGTTGCCCAGGATAAGCCAGCGCCCAAGAACAAGCCACTGGAAAGCTACACCGCCGAGGAACGTGCGGAGATCAGCTGCTGGATAGCCCTAGTGGAACAGTGGCAGGAATACCGCAGCAAGGCCGGAAAGAAAAAGGCCGAGTGCGATGAGAAGTTCGTGCTGCTTCGTCAGTTGGAAGAGCCGGAGCGCCAGATTAGCGTGGAAACGCTGTACCGCAAGTGGGCGGCGATCCGCGAGGGAGACCTGGATGCCCTGGTGGATAAGCGCGGCAAGGCCCGCAAGGGCAAGACCGTGCTGCTGCCGGAGATCGAGCAGGAATTTTTGAGCCTGTTCTTGGATGAGGCGCAGTTGCCGATCCCCCGCTGTGTGGCGCTGACCGAGCAGTGGGCGCGGGAAAATATGCCCACGGCCCTGCCGCTGCCCAGCTATCACACCTTTTACCGCAAAGCCAAGGCGGTACCCTATGCGGTGACGGTGCTGTGCAGAGAGGGCGAAAAAGCCTACTACGACAAGTGCAGCCCCTACATACGCCGCGAATACGAGAGCATTTCCGCCAACGACTTCTGGATCGGCGATACCCATACACTGGACGTGGAGAGCGTGGGGCCGGATGGCACCCTGCATCGCCTATATCTGAGCGCCTGGCTGGATGCCCGCAGCGGTATTTTTACCGGCTGGTATGTGACCGCCAATCCCGGCAGTCAGGCCACGCTGAATGCGCTCCGCAAGGGCATTATCGCCCGCGGAATTCCCTCGAACGTGTATGTGGACAACGGCCGCGAATTTTTGACCTACGACATCGGCGGGCGTGGGCACCGCGCCAAGAAGCGTCTGGCCGATGGCAGCGAACCTTTTGCCCCGCCGGGCGTGTTTGAGCGGTTGGGCATCAAGATGACCAACGCCATTGTGCGCAACGCACGCGCCAAGCTGGTGGAGCGGCGGTTCGAGGATTTCAAGAACTATGTGAGTCGGCTGTTCCCTACCTATACCGGCGGCAACGTGGTGGAAAAGCCCAACCGGCTGAAATACGTGCTGAAGCAGGGCGACCACGTGCCGACGGACGCCGAAGTGATTGCGGCGGTAGACACGCTGATTGAAGGGTATTTGAACTGTGAGCCCTACGGCGGCAGCGTTGCCGAGGACAAAGGCAAAAGCCGCGTGGAGGTCTGGCGGGAAAGCCTGCCCAATGGCGCGGTACGGCAACCGGCCAGTGAAAACGACCTGCAGCTGATGCTAATGCGTACCAGCAAGCCGGTACGGGTGACCCGCCGCGGCGTGACACTGAAGATCCACGGCCTGGAGTTGGATTTCTACACCCCGGAACTTGCCAACCTGCGCATGCAGGACAAGGTGTATCTGCGGTATGACCCGGAGGACCTGAGCAAAGTGCGGGTCTACGATATGGAGGACCGTTTCCTCACGGAAGCCCCGCAGAGCAAGCTGACCGCCGGGTACCTGGCTACACAGGAGCAGATTGCCGAGCTGATGGCCGCCAAGCGCAAGGCCGAAAAGGCAGTACGGGAGTACGGGCAGGCGCTGCGTTTGCCGGATGACCCGGAGCGGGCGCTCAACCTGGCTACCGCTCTGGCACGGCACAACCTGGACGAACTGGCCCTGGCTCCGAACCCGAAGTGCATCGAACTTCGTCGCGCCGAGCAGGAAGAACCCCTGCTGCGGGCCGTGGGCGATATCGATATTGGAAGCATGAACGACTACCTGATCAGACAGCGAGGAGGTTTCGAAGATGGAGAAGATCTATGATGAGTCCATGATCCGGCGAGTGCAGGAGTACATGGAAACGCACAAAATCAGCCAGAACCAGATGGCGAGCAAGGTGAATATCAGCAGTGCGGCCCTGAGCAGCTACATGAACCAGAAATACAAAGGTTCGGTGGAGACTGTGGAACGTCAACTGAAGGAATTCTTCGCCATAGCGGAGGAGTCGGCGGCCGCCGCCGAGAAGACCGGCGGTCTGCTGCCCCGTGAAAGTTACATACCGACCTCGATTTCGGAGGACGTGTACCAGGGAATCCGCTTCGCGCAGCTGGAACACTGCATGGTGGTCCTGCACGGGGACGCAGGCGTGGGTAAGAGCAAGGGCGCGCAAAAATATCTGCGCGACCACTCTACCAGCGCGGTGGGCATCAGTATCACCCCCAGCACCGGCACACTGACCGGCGCGATCAAGCTGCTGGCCCGCGCCCTGCGGGTGCCGGAATGCCGCAACAAGATGGACCAGATGATGGCGCTGCGGCAGCGGTTGGATGGCACCAACCTGGTTATTATCATCGACGAGGCGCAGCACCTCAAATACGCGGCCCTGGAAGAGATCCGCTCCCTGACCGACGATAACCCCATGACCGGGGAGCACGGTGTGGGCGTGGTGCTGATCGGAAACAGCGAGGTATACAGCCGCCTGCAGGGACGGCAGCAGGCGCAGTTTGCCCAGCTGTTCAGCCGCATTCGCATGCAGCGGGAATACACCACCCGTAAGGTCAAGCGGGAGGACGTGGAGAAACTGTTCCCGGTGCTGGCCAGCCGCGGCGCAAAGAAGGAACTGGATTTTCTGCTGGGGGTGTGCCGGAGCCCCTGGGGCATCCGCGGCGCGGTGAACCTGTACAGCAACGCCGCCAGCGCTGAGGATATCAGCTACGATAATCTGTACCGCATGGCCGCCCACATGGGCATCGGCATGTTGGGGCATGTGTAAGGAGGGCACTATGAGCAAGGTAAAATTCACGGTAATCTTCGCCGCCGGTGCGGTGGCCGGGGCGTTTGGAATGTACGCGTTGAACGTGGCGCTGGCGCGGGACGGCGGCGCCCTGGGCGGCGAGGCATTGGTGATTCCGTTGGTTGTCCTGCTTCTGTGGGCCGGGTACTGTCTGGGCCACGCCAAGGAGACGGTAGCGGAACTGCTGGACCTGCCGACCGATGAGATCGAGCCGGCAGACAATGCCGAGTATTGGCATGGGTACACCGAGGGCTACGACGACGCCCTGGCCACCATGGAATTCGCCAGACCGCCCCGCAAGCGGCCGACCAAAAAGCGGCGGCGCAGTGACCGGCAGGCTTTGCCGGAACGCCGCAAGGGGGCGTAAGCCCCTTCCTTAATGCAGCCGGAGCCGATGGCTCCGCCGGTCCCAAGCCCGGAAAGATGCAGAGGGAGGAAGGAGATTGCCTATGGAAAACAAGAAGTCATTTCAGCCCTGTGCTGCTGAGCAGGTACAGGCGTACATTGACCGGCTGCAGGCCATGATCTTCCCGACTGGCGGCGCGGATCTGCTGTATGCGTACATCGCGCTGATCGTGCTGCGGAACAGTATCCGGCCGTTGCTGCCGTTCGGCGCCGAAGATTATGCCCAGCTGCTCGCCAGCAGATTCCAAGCACAGATCGAAGGAGAGGATTGACCTATGGCAAGACGAAAAGTGACCGCCGCGCCGGTGCTGAGCGACTGGGCCGCGGTGGATCAGGCGCTGCGGGACATCCGCGAGTGCCAGCACGCGCTGACCGAGCTGGCCGTTGACCGGGACCGCCGGCTGGACAGCATCAAAAACGAATACGCCAAAACGGCGCTGCCACTGCAGAACCGCATCAAGCGCCTGGAGTCCGATGTGAAAGACTATGTTGACTGTCACCGCGCCGAAATGGCTGGCAAGAGCCGGACGCTCAACTTCGGCACGGTCGGTTACCGGATCAGTAGCAAGCTGATGCTTCCCACTGGCAAGGTTGCCGAGGCCATCGCCACGCTGAAGGCTATGGGACGGAAAGAGTTCATCAAGACAACGGAATCTTTGGACCGGGAGGCGCTGAAACGCCAGCCGCTGGAGTTCCTGAATCAGATCGGGGCCTATATCCGCCAGAGCGACGAGTTCTACTACGACGTGTCGGATGAGCAGCCCGATATGACCTAATATGGAGTGCCATGAGTAAACGGGATTGGAGGCTGCTGCAGGCGTACCTGGCCACGGGCCTGACGCCGGAGCAGATCGAGGAGCTGAAAGCCGCTGCCGGGTTGAAGAAGGAGGCTGAGGACAATGGCAGCAATCAACACATATCAAGTCCGAAAAATCTATGCCATTGCCGGTGCACTGGGCATGAAGAGCAGAGACGGTGACGACGCCCTGCATGACCTGGTATTTGGGATGACCGGCAAGCAGCACATCAGCGGGCTGACATCGGCCGAGGCCTACGACGTGATCGCTGAGCTGGAAAAGAAGCAGGGTTCCAATCCCACACCGCGGCGCCGGGGCCGCCCGCAGCGCCCGACGGCACCGGGGCACGCCAGCGAAGGGCAATGCGGCAAAGTATGGCACCTGATGTATCGCCTGAACGAATTGAGCCCCAGCAAAGCGCGGCTGGCCGACCGGCTGCGCGGCATTATCAAAAAGGAGCTGGGCATGGATTCCGGGTTTGAAAAGCCGCTTGCATGGCTGAGTTACCAGGATTGCAGCAAGCTGATCGAAATCCTGAAAGCATACATCGCTTCTGCGGAGAAAAAGGCAGGTGGTGCGAATGGGAGAGTGGGAAGTCAGGATAGATGATCTGACGGATAAGCAGAGAGAGGTCGCTGACCTGATCGGTTTTGATAACTATCTGAAACTGATCGAATACTACTCTGCCGATACCATTTACATCCCCAAGCCGGACAGTTTTGCACGGATCAAGCGCAACCAGGCCATTGTGGCCGAGTTCAATGGCTATAATTACAACGAACTGGCGAAAAAATACGGTCTGACTTCCGTAATGATCCGGAACATTATACGAGAGAAAATCCGTGAAACCGGCCGGACGCCACAACCCGAACAGATGAGCCTGTTTGACCCGCCGGAGTAAAATAAAATATTAAAGCATTTCACATTCCCCATTTTACGAATCGTGAGTATCATTGTAGATGCAATGATACTCACGATTTTTTATGGGGTGCGAGATGGAAGGAATGCAGTTTGACGCAGGGACCTGGTGGCTGGCGGTGCTGCTGCTCGGCGGCGTGACCGGCCTGCTGTGCTGGCTTTTGAAGCGGAGCTACGACCGGGTGGAAAAGAAAGCTGAAGGTGCCGTGCCGAAGGCTGAGTTCGACAAGCAGCTGGATTCCTGTAAATCCCAGATCCGGGCGATCCAGGAAACCTATACCACCCGCGCCACCCATGATAAGGATATTGACGAGTGCCGGAAGAAGATTTCCAAAATCAGTGAAGTGTACCTGACAAAAGAGGATTTTTACCGCGAGCAGGCTAAAACCGAGCGGAAACTCGAACAGCAGAATCAGAAGCTTGACCGCGTGTTGGAGATTTTGATGCAGATGCAGCGGAAGGAGAACGCATGATGGACCTGAAAGAAAAATTGCTGGCTGAGATGAAACAGAATGAACTTGCCCGCGCCAACGGCAGGGTCATGCGCGCACTGAATGTTCTCTATCCGAAGTACAACAGCCTGCGCGGTATCCAGATCGCTTTGTCCGATGACGGTATCGGTGAAGAGCTGTACACCGCGAGCGTGGACTTTCTCGCGCTGGAAGGGTACATCCTGCTGCGCACCGTCAAGGACCATGTGCCGGTGCCCGATCTGGCAGACCACAGCTGGGTCGATCTGGAAGGCAAGCTGTCCGGCAAGGGTACCCGCCTGCTTGAGGGCGGCATGAAAGACAATCTGGTCAACTGAGGTGTGACATGGGTTGGTCGTTTGGAAAGAAGGGCAACCGCAAGCACAGCAAGATCGACGCGCTCCCGCCGGAGATGAAAGCTACCGTTGAGGAAATGATCCTCGACGGTAGCGCCACATACAGCGAGATCGTGGAGTACCTGGAGAAGAACGGATACAGCCTGAGCACGTCGAGCGTGTGCCGGTACGCCCAAGGGTATGTGGAGAGCGTTCAGGCTTTGCAGATCGCTCAGCAGAACTTCAAAAATATGCTGGAGCAGCTGGACCGCTACCCGGACCTGGATACCACCGAGGCGCTGGTGCGCATTGCCAGCCAGAACCTGATGAACGCGCTGGCCAGCAAGAAGGATGAGGACTGGTCCAAGGTCAGCGTGGATAAGCTGATGAACCAGATCAGCGGCCTGACCCGCGCCGTCGCCTACAAGAAGCGCGTGGAGCTGCAGAACAAGACCGATCTGGAGGCCGGCGCGAGCGACGTCAAGACGATGCTGTGGAACGCCATGGCGAAGGAACGTCCCGACCTGTACAAGCAGGTATCCGGCTACCTGGACCGCAAGGTGCAGGAGGGCAAGCCATGATGTACGTGCTGCAGGTGCTGACCGGCCGGGAGACCGAGATCTGCGGCAAGCTGCGCAGGGCCGGGATCACGGCTTACTGCCCGCAGGAACGCCGGCAGATTCGCCGCGGCGGGCGCTGGCAGGAGCAGCTGTACACGCTGTACCCGTCGTATCTGTTTATCCAGGTCAATGACGTGATCCGCGTCTACTACGCGATCCGCAAGGAAAACGGCGTGCTGTACTGGCTGGGCGCGACCAAGGGAGCCGCTGAGCGAGGACGAGGAAGCCAACATCCTGTGGCTGGCCGGGGACGGCCCGCTGCCGCCCAGCAAGGCGGTACGGCGGCCGGACGGTGAGCTGGACTTCACCAGCGGGCCGCTGAAGCGCCTGGCCGAGCTGGAGGCGCTGCGCAGCGTACTGGTCCGGGAACGGCGCGCCACGGCGGTGCTGCCGTTACATGGAATAGAACACAAGATTCGGCTCAGTTTTGAGCTTGAACAGGAAACCGGGAGTAGTGACGGGGCTGGTTCGCCCCCCAGAGCGAAAGCGGCGGACATACTTTGACATCCGAGGAAAAACCGCTGGTTTTGCCCCGGATGGCGAAGCATATCCCGCGGAAATTCCCGTGCTCCTGTACGGCGGCGCCCAGACCCCGTTTAATCGCGCCGCAGAGCCGTTTAATTTCGTTTAAGAAACGCGGGCGGCAAAACTGCCCGCGCACAAACACACGCGAAAACAGGCCCGTTTCTGCGGGTGCTTAAGCGCCGGTCCCGGCGCCCTGATTTTTTACCGAAAGGAGTCCGCTGCATGAGGAGCAAAAACGCAACGATCCGCGAACTGCTGGCGGACATCCGCACGGCAGCGCAGCAGGAACAGTATAACCCTGCTGAGGATTTGAAGACCCTGCAAACACAGTACAAACGGCTGTCAAAGCGGGAATTTTCCCAGCTGCTTGACGCCACGGCGGAGAAGTACGCCGCCGGCGAGTGGTCGGCCATCCATGCGGCGCTGGTGGAGAAGGCCCGCGCCGGGGATGTGGAGGCCATCAGGATGTACCGCGAGATGCAGCAGAGCGGCGGCAGCGACAAGGTGGTGATCGTGGATGACCTCTAAGGACACGCAGACGATCCGCCTAAAGGACGTGATCGGCCCGGCGTTTTACGAAACCCACCGGCAGATCAACAAGGGCCTCATCGATGAGGCAGTCGAAAAAGGTGGACGTGCCAGCCTGAAAAGCTCCTATGTGAGCGTGGAGGTGATCCTGCAACTGCTCCGTCACCCGGACTGCCACGCGCTGGTCTGCCGCCAGGTGGCCGACACGCTGCGGGACAGCGTGTACGCGCAGATCCTGTGGGCCATCGACAAGCTGGGGCTGACAAGCGAATTCAAGTGTACCCAAAGCCCTCTGCAATGCACCTACCTGCCCACCGGGCAACGCATTTTGTTCCGCGGCCTGGACGACACGCAGAAGATCAAGTCCATCAAGCTGCCGTTCGGCTACATCGGTGTGCTGTGGTTTGAGGAAGCGGACCAGATCAAGGGCGGCGAGGACGCGGTGCGAAACGTCCAGCAGTCCGCGCTGCGCGGCGGCGAATTCGGCCTGACCTTTATCAGCTTCAACCCGCCCGCTGCCGCGCGGAACTGGGCCAACAAATACGCGCTGGCCCAGCGCCCCGGCAAGCGGGTCCACCACAGCAGCTACCTGGAGGCCCCGCCCGAATGGCTGGGGCCTAAATTTCTGGCCCAGGCCGAGTACATCAAAGAGACCAGGCCCACCAAGTACCGCCATGAGTACCTGGGCGAGGCTGTGGGCAACGGCACCCAGGTTTTTGACAACATCCGACTGGAGGAGCTGAGTAACAAGCGTATCCGCAGCTTCGGGGATGCGCTGAATGGCGTGGACTGGGGCTGGTACCCGGACCCCTGGGCGTTCAACCGCTGCTGGTATGATGCCGGACGGCGAACGCTGTACATCTTTGATGAACTGACCAGGCTGAAAATCAACAACCAGGAGACCGCCAGGCTGGTGCTGGGGCGGATCGAACGCTGGGAGACAGTGACCGCCGACAGCGCCGAGATGAAGAGCTGCGGCGACTATCGAGACGCCGGTATCCGCTGCCGCGAGGCGGTCAAGGGTCCCGGCAGCGTGCGGGAATCCATGAAATGGCTGCAGGGCCTGACGGCTATCGTCATCGACCCCAAGCGATGCCCCGACACCGCCAAGGAATTCACCGAATATGAATACGAGACCGGAAAGGACGGCGAGGTGCTGCCTGGATATGTGGACGCCGACAACCACCACATCGATGCAGTGCGCTACGCCACCAACCGGCTGTGGCTGAGGAGGGGCACCTGATGAAGCTAAAGCACTGGTTTATCGAGACGTTCCTGGCGCCGTTTGCCCAGGCGGCATTGAGAGAGGAGAACCGGGAATTGCGGGAGGAGCTGGCACAGCTGCAGATTCAGCTGTGCCGCCGCACAGACCCGTTTCTCTGGATGGAGCATGAGCACGGCGAAGATCTGTGACGCGGGAGTGGGTACCATGAATCAATTCAAAAAGTGGCTGGTGGAGAACTTCCTCCCGCGGTATGCGAAGGAAAGCCTGATCGAAGAAAATGACCGGCTGAGGCAGGAATTGCAGGAGGCCCGGCGACAAGCTGATGAGATTCAGCAGTATGCAGCCGGGATGGAGTACGCCCTGCGCCACATGCCGGGTGTGGTGGTGCACAACCATGAAAGTAAAAATCGCGATCCCTGATTGCAGGGGCTGTCCCTGGCAAAACGGCAGCGACATTTGTCTGCTGCCGCGGTGTTTCAGGCGCTTGATGGAAGAAATGAAGATCGGAGGTGAGAGCGATGGGCGCGTTTCTGCGGGCGCTGGCCAACAGCGGCGCGAGTAATATCCAGGAAGCCCTGGGGCTGCCGGACATTACCAGTACAGAGATGCAGGACGCCATTGATACATGGTTTGCGGACTGGTTCGCCCGTGCCCCGTCCAAGGAGCTGGGTGAGGACCCCTGCCAGCGCCTGCCCTATGCCATCGTGAACAAGCTGTGCAAGGCGACCTTTGCCGAGTATGACAGTGGCCTACACGATACCGAGACGCCCAAACTGCAATGGATGGACGGCGTCCGCACCGCCTGCGATAAGGTCCGGCGGCTGGCCATGCAGTGGGCCATGGTGGGCGGTGAGGCATTTTTGAAGCCCGTCATCCTGCAAAACGGCGGACTGAGCTGGCAGGTGATCCGGCGGGATCACTGGAGCGTGCTGGGCAAGCTGCCGGACGGGCAGATCACCGACATGGCGACCTGCGAAAAATCGGTCATTGCCGACCGGGAGTATTACACGCTGGTGGAGCGGCGCACGGCGGGGCCGGACGGCCGCCTGACCGTCCGCAACCGGCTGTATCTGTCCAGCAGCGCCAACACGCTGGGGCATCGGGTGCCGCTGCAGAGCCTGGCGCAGTATGAGAATCTGCAGCCCGAATACACCTACGTCACTCCCATCGATGGCGTGGGGCTCGTACATATTAAAATGCCCTTTGCCAATACGGTGGATGGTTCCACCGACGGCGTGTCTGTCTATGACCCGGCGCTGGGCCTGATCCACAACATCAACGCGAACGAATACCAGCTCGACCGGGAGTTTGAGCTGGGGCGGATGCGGATCGCGGTCAGCGCGGATCTGCTGCAGACAACGGGCGCAGACGGCTTGCACTGCAAACGGCTGCGGGATGACCTGTTTGTTGGCCTGGACGGGAGTGAAGCGAACCTTGGCGTCACAGCGTTCGCGCCCTCCCTGCGCCATGAAAGCTACGAGACACGCCGCCAGGGGTACCTGAAGGCCGTGGAAAACCTGCTGGGGATCAAGCGCGGCATTTTAAGCGACGCCGAGGCCGTGAGCAAGACGGCGACCGAGATCAATTCCAGCGCCGGGGATTACAGCCTCAGCATCATCGACTTCCAGACCTTGTGGTACGACGCGTTACAGGATGCGCTGCGCCTGGCCGACCAGATCGGCCGCGCTTACAATCTGTGCGGCAGTGAAGCCTGGGACCCGGAGATGCTGACCGTGACCTGGGGCAACGGCGTCTTGTATGACGCTGACGCGGAATGGACCGAGCGCAAAGAGATGGTGCAGATGGGCCTGCTGAAGCCGGAGCTGGCGCTGGCTTGGAAATATGACCTGCCCGCCGAGACTGAGGCCGACCTGGCCTTCATCCGGCAGAAATATATGCCGGAGCTGGCGGATCTGGAAAGGTAAGGTGCAGCCATGTGTGACGGACTCGTTATTGACCTGACCGGCGTATCGTTCCAGGAACATGCGCCGGTCAATTACCGGGAGGAACTCAATATCACTACGGGCGTCATCCGTGCAAAGGTGGTGGATACCAATGACCAGCGCCCAACGCGACGGGCTGAAGGACGCCGTTCTCGCCCTGACCGAGCCCATGATCGACGACCTGGTCAAAGACATCAGCCGCCGTATCAAGGGCGCCGGCGCCATCACCGAGACCGCTGAATATCAGATCTACCGCGCCCAGGCATTGGGCGCCAGCAAAAAAGAGGTCGAACGGCGGGTCGCGGAGCAGCTGAAGCTGCAGGAGGAAGTTATCAGCAGCCTGTTTGAGTATGTCCTGGACAAAAGCCTGGCGTATGAGGATAACGGCAGCCTGCAGCAGATGGCCGACGCCTATGCCGAGATGACCAAGAGCAAAACGGCTGAGATGCTGCAGAACCTGTGGGGAACGGCACCGGACGGCCAGGTGCTTCCGCTGCAGGATGCATACGCCAGGGCGCTGGATTTTGCCTTCCGGGAGACGGCGACGGGCGTGCTGGACATGGAAACGGCGATCCGCCGTGCCGTGATGCCGCTGGCCAAGCGCGGCCTGCGCACCATAGAGCAGAAATCCGGCCGGAGCATCGGCATTGAGTACGCCTGCCGGCGGTACATCATGGACCAGCTTGGCGCGCTGGACGATGAAGTCCAGAAAGCCAACCATGACAGGCTGGGGTGTGACGGCTGGGAGATCAGCGCCCACGCGGCCTGCGCGCCAGACCATGAGCCGATCCAGGGCCGCCAGTACAGTGATGCGGAGTATGAGCAACTGAACAACAGCCTGCAACGGCGTATCGGGCACCTGAACTGCGGCCATACGGCCAGCCCAATTATTCTGGGCGTGAACGCGCCGCAGTACACCGAGGCTGAGCTGAAGCAGTTTGCCGAGGACAATGAGAGGGGTATCACCTACAACGGCAAGCATTACACGCTGTACCAGGCCGGGCAGGAGCAGGCCACCATGGAAAACGCCATCCGCAACCTGCGCCGGCAGATTTTGGCCGATGAAGAGACCAAAAGCCCAGACCTGCAAAAGCACCAGATCCGGCTGCGGGTGCTGCAGAGCGAGTACACCAAATTCTGCAAGGCGGCGAATCTGCCGACCCGAAACGAGCGGCTGCAGGTGGCCGGTTTCGGCCGCAGTCAGGCCAGCAAGGCTGTGTGGACGTACCGGCGCAGCAAGGTGTCAGACGTACAGATCCAGGGGCATACGCTGTACAGCGTCACGGAGGAGCGGATCAACGCAGTCCCCGCCCCGTCTTTCCGTGGACTGACCAATAAGGCCAACGGAAAGGCCCAGGGATATGCGCGTGAACTGCTGCGTAAAGTCCAGAATAAGGCTCTGGGTACGGAGGCCATTGTGGACTTTACGGCAGACGGTTATGTGCGGTACAGCGTTGGGGCAAGCGGGAAAATGCAGGTGGCATCCCCGGAGCTTTCGGTGCCCTACTACTCTTTACATAACCACGCCAGCAATGATATACTGAGTCCAGAGGATGTCCAGCGGCTTATCAAGTACCCGAACATGAAAGGCGTTGGGGCCGTGGGACACGCCGGTGCCTTGTATACCTGTGAGAAGGTGTACGGGTATAACTTGGAACGGGCACGCAATTGGTTCAAATCACTTAAGCAAAAATACCCGCTGTACAAGGGAAACACTGATGATTTGGAAGAGGCTTTGGCCCAGCGTGTTGCGTTTGCCGAGGAACTGCGAAGGGACGGTGTGAAGTATGGGCTCATATTTTCAGGATAATCCGCCAACGGCGGAAGAACTTGCCGAGTGGCGGAAAGACCTTGCCGCTGCGTGGCCTTATACAGAGGACGACCCGGAACCGTTGTATTTTGACTGGATTCCCGATCCCGCCCGCAGTGATGCGACCGATGCCATGTATTTGCTGAAAGCATCTGGCAACTGGACCGAGGCGGACGAGCGGATCGCTTTTGATCCCAGCAAACCGCCGCCCAGGCCGCTGGAGGAGCTGGAGGCGGAACACGATGCCCGTATCAAACGCTGGCTGGAAGGCGCAAAGCCTTTGTAAAGCGTTTTCAAGACAGTAAATTACCAGTCGTGAGATGCTGAACTTTATGATTTTATAGAGGGGCTGTTCAAATGACAAAAGAAGAAGCTATGCAGACAACAGATGACAAAATGTTGTTTGAAGCAATGAAAGCCGACCCTGCACTTCTTCAGGATAGCGAAGTGCGCAGCCATTTTAATAAAATCACTTATGAAAATTTCGTGGCATCCATCGAGAAATCCGGCCAAAAGTATGACCCCGATATCCACTACGACTTCCGAAAAAAGGACCCGTAAACACGTTTCAAACACCGTTTGCACCGCATTTAAGCGGTGCTTTTTTGATGCCTAGATTTCCCCTCAGGAGGCCATGACCATGATATTTCGCCCGCATCCGCCGCCCCGGCCGGTAAAGCGACGCCGGCACCGGCCCCGCGACAAACTGAATCACCGGAACCCCCGCCCCTCTTATGAAGGGGCGTTTGTTGTATCCGAAACCAACACACAACCACAAGGAGGAGCTTATGCTCGAATGGCTGAAAGACATCCTCGGCGATGGCTACACCGAGGAGATTGACAAACAGGTCAGCAATGAGATCGGCAAGGCGTATGCGCCGCGCGCCGACCTCGACAGCGCGAACGAGGCCAAGGCGGCCGCTGAAGCGCAGCTGGCCGATGCCAACAAGACCATCGCCGGCTACAAGGATATGGACATCGACGCGATCCGCCAGTCCGCCGCCGACTGGCAGACCAAGGCGGAGCAGGCGCAGAAGGATGCCGATGCCCGCGTGGCCGCCGTGCAGTTTGACGCGCGGCTGGACGGCGCCATCGGCAAGCGGCGCGGCCGCAGCCCCAAGGCCATCAAGGCGCTGCTGGATATGGACGCCCTGCGCGGCAGCAAGAACCAGGACCAGGACATCGACGCCGCCCTGGATGCGCTGCAGAAGGACAGCGGGTATCTGTTTGAGCCGGTGGAGACCCCGCCGCCCTATGCGGCCGGGACAGGCACCGCTGCTGTCCGCCAGACCACCAACCGCGATGTGGCCATGCGCCGTGCGATGGGCCTGCCTGACAAGGCGGCCGATCAGAAATAAGGAGGAAAAAACCTATGGCAAATGCAATCGAACTGGCAAAGAGCTATGTGCCGCTGCTGGATGAGGTCTATGCCCGCGAGGTGCTGACTAGCGACCTGGACGGCGCGCCGGAGCTGGTGCAGCAGGGCGCCAACGCCAACGAGCTGATCATCCCCATGATGGACATGCAGGGCCTGGCCGACTACAGCCGTAACAGCGGCTATGTGCAGGGCGATGTGACCCTGAAAAACGAGACAGTCAAGTGCAACTTCGACCGCGGCCGCATGTTCTGGGTCGATTCCATGGACGACCTGGAGACGGCGGGCATCGCCTTCGGCCGCCTGGCGGCGGAGTTCATCCGCACGAAGGTCGGCCCGGAGATCGACGCCTTCCGGTTTGCGACCTACTGCTCCAAGACCGGCATCGGCAAGAAGGAGGAGACCCTGGCCGATGGCGCGGCCGTGGTTGCTGCGCTGCGCGCCGCCACCACCGCCATGGATGAGGATGAGGTCTCGGAAGGCGACCGGTACCTGTACATCACGCCTACGCTGTACGGCATGATCTCGGACCTGGACACCACCAAGAGCCGCGAGATCCTGACCGGCTTCGCAAAAATCGTCAAGGTGCCGCAGAAGCGGTTCCATACGGCCATCGACCAGCTCTCCGGCGGCACCGGCGAGGAAGCTGGCGGTTACAAGAAGGCGGACGGTGCGTCCGACCTGAACTTCGTCATCGTGCACAAGCCCGCTGTCATCCAGTACCACAAGCACGCCGCGCCCAAGATCGTGACCCCGGATGCCAACCAGGACGGCGACGCCTACAAGTACGGCTACCGCCTGGTCAGCATCGCGGACCTCTACGCCAACAAGCTGGCCGGCGTGTACGCCAGCTACAAACCCGTGGCAGGAGGCTGATCCGGATGAAACGTGTAGGCTTTATCCCTGATCCGACACCCCTGGCTACGGTTCCCGCTGGCGCCAGCCAGGAAGGCCGGCCGCAGGCTGGCACCGTGGATGCGGACATCAGCACCATCGCAGAGCCGGACGCCGAACCCGCTGCCACGGCCGAAAGCGAACCCGCTGCCGAGCCTGACAAAAAGCCGGCCGGCAGGAAGCCCCGCCGCAAGGCGGATGAGGGCTGACGCATGACGAACTACAGCTTTTATACCGTCGAGTATGGCGGATCTTCGATCCCGCAGGACGCCTGGACAGATGTACAGCGGGACGCCGGCACCAAGGTTGCGCGGTATGAGCGGATCTACACGGTGACCTGGATCGAGCCGAGCAGCCGGGACATGGCGGTGTGCGCGATCGCCGACGCCATGTACGCTTTCGAGCGTCTGCAGGCCGAGGGCGGCGCGATCCAGAGCGCCAGCGTGGGCAGTGTGAGCGAGAGCCGGGCCGCGGTGAGCGCCCCGGATACGTCGCCCGCGGCGCAGGAACAGGAGTTTTACCGCTGCCTGTGCCTGTATGCCGATGTGTACAGGGGGTGCGGCTGAATGCTGAGATATCATGCAACGGGGCCGCCTCTGACGTACCCGCACTGCGACAGGACCGTGACGGTGTACCATACAGTGTTAAACCCGTTTTCCTGCCGCCGGACTGTGCTGCAGGGCGTGTACTACGAAACGCGCCGCAGCAAGACCGTGAACGAGGACGGCGCCAGGCGCAGCAGCGAGTATCTGCTGATCATCCCGCAGAAAACGGCGGCGCGGGTCATGCCCGGCGAAGCCGACGACGTGGCTGGCACTTATGTGCTGATGGCAGGCGACCGCGTGGTTGCCGGCGTCGGGCCGGAAATCGCCACGCGGGAGGAGTGGAGCAAGCTCCTGCCGAACGTCTATGACGTTGTCACCGTCAACTGGGTGGAACAGAAGTTCTGGCACGGGGAGCCGTGTCACGTGGAGGCGGGGGCCTGAGATGGACGTTGACGTGAAAATCAAGTTGCCCACAGGAAAGCAAATCATCGACCAGCTGGGACTGGGCGAAAAAGGTGAAGCGCAGATGTTCCACACGGCCAACGTGCTGCGCCGTATCCAGCGGTACATGCCATACCGAAGCGGCGCCACCATCAAGCTAACCATTGCGCAGACTGATATTCGTGTCCCGGAGATCGTAACGCAGGCCCCGCATGCGGTGTATATCTACAAAGGGTTGTCCCGCAGCGGGAACCCGCTGAACTACACCCGCACCAAGAACCCCATGGCAGGGCCATACTGGGATGAGACGGTCGTTGCTTTCGAAGGGGCGGCCATGACCGCCGACCTGCAGCGATATTTGGACAGGAGGGCAAAATAATGCAGGATACCGAAACCAGAACGGACCTTCAGCGCCTGATCGACTGGCTGAAGACCTACACGGGGTATAACATCCTGGGCAATTTCCAGGTGGACTACACCGACCAGATCCCCTCCAACGGCGCTGTGTTCCCGCAGGGTCTGCAGGAGGTAGAGCGAACTGAGACCATCCTGGGTGATGTCACGCTGACCAACCAGTACAATTTTGGCCTGTACTTCACCTTCGAAAAATCTGCGGAGGATGATGTGGCGGCCAAGATCAACGCCGATTGGCTGATGGGCTTTCAGCGTTGGGTGCAGGAGCAGAATGCCCGCAGGCTCGTACCGAATTTCGGCAACACCCAGACGTCGGCGCGGGCCAGTGCCCAGAACGGGCAGTTGTTCAGCGTTGATGGCTGCGGCACGGCGATCTACATGGTAACGCTCTCGGTCACGTTTGAGCAGTTTTATCCCGATGAATTCAAGTGAAGAAATGAGGTGAAAGCCAATGGCAAAGATCGAACGCAAATACATGGCGCATTTTCTGAACGCGAGTTTCGGCCAGGCGGCTGGAACGGCTTCGTATGAGCGTCTCGGCCAGGACCTGGAAGAGTACAGCGCCGAGATGAACGCCCAGGTCGATACCACCAACAACATCCTCGGCCAGAAGAGCATCAAGATCTCCAGCTACGACAAGTCCGGCTCGGTGGAGCCGTACTACGCCGACAAGGACAGCCCGCTGTTTGAGAAATTGCAGGAGATCATCGACGGCGACCTGCTGCTGGATGACCTGAAGACCGACATTGTGGAAGTCCACCTGTGGGAAACAGAACAGTCCGGGGCCTTCCCCGCGGTGAAGGAAGAGTGCTACATCGAGATCACCAGCTACGGCGGCGATACGACCGGCTACCAGATCCCCTTCAACGTGCACTACACCGGTGTGAAGACCAAGGGGACCTTCAACGTGCAGACCAAGACGTTCACCGCTGCGGATTCCGGCGGCGGCAGCTGACCCGGATTTGATCCAGTTATGACAAGATGCGCCTTTGCGGTAAGCAGGGGCGCATTTGTGATGCCTGGATCAGGCATTATCACTCTGAACAGGGAGGAAATATCCATGGTCAAACTGAACATTGATACCGGCGTAGAGGAATTCGAGATCAACGGCGGCGAGGCGGCCGGGGGCGGCGTTTTGCGTTTCAACCCGTCCGACCCGAACGTGTATAACCGCTTTTTTGAGGCGCGGGACCGCCTGATCGAGATGGATCAGGAAATCGGTGAGCGCCAGCAGGCGCTGCGTGATGAGACGGCAAGCGATGAGGATAAGGCCGCGGCATTCCTGAAGGTGCTGCGGGAATATGACGTCAAAATCAAATCGCTGCTGTCCGAGGTGTTCGGCCCGGAAAACGATTTTGACCGCATTCTGGGCGGGGTGAACCTGGCGGCGGCCGCCACCAATGGCGAGCGGGTCGTGACGAACCTGCTGGCGGCGCTGACCCCCATCATCGAAGCCGGCGCCAAGCGCGGCATTGAAGATAAGGCCAGCAGCGCCGTTGCCAAGGCGGCTGCCAACCGCGCCCAGCGCCGTGCGGCAGCCAAGGCTGCGAAGTGAACGGCTGGGATCTGCCGGAAGTGGTGACGGTGGACGGGACGCCGTACCGTGTGAACACCGACTTCCGGGATGTGCTGGATATCATCGACCACCTGACCGACCCGAATGACAGCGAGATGGAGCGGTGGTACATCGCCATGGCGCTGTTCTATGAAGATTTTGCCAGTATACCGGAAGGCGACTACAGCGAAGCGATGACAAAACTGGCGGAGTTCATCGAAGGCGGGCAGCTGCCGCCCCAGAATCGGAAACCGCCGCGCCGGCTGATGGATTGGCAGCAGGATGCCTCGATGATCGCGTCCGGGGTCAACAAGGTGGCCGGGTGCGACGTGCGCAGCCTGCCGTACCTGCACTGGTTCACTTTCCTGGGCTATTTTTCCGCCGTTGGGGAGGGACCGCTCTCGACTGTGGTCAGCATCCGAAATAAGCTGCAGAATCACAAACCGCTGGATAAGTGGGAACGGGAATATTACCGCGACCACAGATCCGAGGTCGATCTGCGGGAGCGGCTGAGCGACGCCGAACTGGCCGAAAAACGGCGGCTGGAGGAGCTGCTCGACGGCCGGAAATAAACACTGTATAAGCACTGATTAAGCACTGCATAAAGGGGTGATGAATTTGTCTGTAAGCGGAAGCGTGCGCATCAATACCCGGCTGGACAACAGCCAGCTGATGAAGGATTGCCGCGCTTTGAAAACTGTGGTGACCGAAGTGGCCAACGCAGTCAAACGCGCCTTCCATGGCCGGGAGATCCAGGCTTTGGAACAGCAGATGGAAGCCACCCGCGAAGCAATGTCCCCTATTGTGCAGGAGCTGACCGAGATTGAGAACCGTGCGTCTGCAGCCGGGAAAAATTCTGCGCGGGATTTCCAGAAAGCGCAGGCCGAGGCCGGCAAGCTGCAGCAGCAGTATGACGCCCTGCTGAACAAGATCTCCGAGTATGAGGCAAAGGCACGCGCTCCCTTTGATGCGCAGCTCGTGACCTACAAGCCGACCCAGACGGACCTGGCAAACAATGCTGCGGTTGAGCAGCAGTATGCGGCCGCTATGGCCAGTGACCAGGTCTATCAGAAGATGATCGCCGACGCGGAGCAGCTGCGCGCCAAACAGTACCAGGTCAACCAGACGGTACAGCAGATGAAGCAGGCTGCGGATGACGCTGGCGGCACCAGCAGCGCCAGATATACGGAGCTGCAGGGCGAACTGGAGGCACTGCGCGGCCGGACACAGGACTTGAATGATCAGCTGCGCAATCTGGGTGTGACCGGGAACAACACCGGCGGCATGATCGCTGCGGCAATCGGAGGCGCGGCGTCCAGAGCGTTCTCCACTCTGCAGAAGGGCGCCAGGTCTGTGCTGAAGACCTTCGGAACACTGGTCAAGTCGGGGATCGGCAAGATCACCAGCAGCCTGGCACAGAGCGGTAAAGGCTTACAGACCTTCCTGAACCGCCTGGGAAGCATTGCGGCCGGGGCACTGGTATTCAATGTGATCAGTGCCGGTCTGCGTAACATGACCAATTACATGGGGCAGGCGCTGCTGTCTTCGGCATCGCTCCGCACCGCGCTCGGAAACCTGAGCGGCGCAGCGCAGACCGCTGCAGCCCCGCTGATCCAGGTCCTGACCCCGGCGCTGACGGCGCTGGCCAGCGCGGCGGCAACCGTGTTCGGTTACATTGCGCAGCTGGTTTCTTTCCTGACCGGCACAACGGTTTCTGCCGCATCGGATGCGGCTGCCGGTGTCGCCGGCGTGGGCAGCGCCGCGGAAGAAACCGCCCAGCAGGTCAAGGATGCAAGCAAGAGCCTTGCCGGTTTTGATGAGTTGGAACGGCTGAGCGAACCGCAGCAGGATACCGGCTCCGGCGGCGGGGGCGGTGCCGGAGCCAGCCAGATCGTGCCGAACTATGATTTCCAGGGGAAAAGCCCGTTCCTTGACAGCATCCTGGATGCCATCAAGGCCGGCGATTGGTATCAGGTGGGCGAGCTGGTGGCGCAGAAGCTCAACGAGGGCATGGCGGCCATCGACTGGGGGCCGATCGACGCCACCGCGATCCGGTGGGCCACCAACCTGTACAATGGGCTGAACGGTGCTGTGCAGAACCTGGACTGGGGGCTGCTGGGCAGCACAATAGGTAATGGACTGAATACCGTCCTGCACTTCATCGATACATTTTTCCAGGGCTTTGACTGGGTGACTCTTGGAGCGGGCATTGGTACGGGGCTGAACGGCCTGTTTGCAACCATCGACTGGGCGGCTCTCGGCCGGGTCCTGAGCGACAAGTTTATGGCCCTTCTGCAGACGCTGCACGGATTTGTGCAGACGTTTGACTGGGCCGCCTTGGGGCTGGATGTGGCAGCCATGCTCAGCGCGGCGCTTGCCAATATCGACTGGGTGCAGGCCGCAGGCGACCTGGGAACGCTTGCCATCGGGATTTTGACGGCCATCAATACCGCCCTTTCTCAGGCTGACTGGAGTTCGGTGGGCCAGACCATTATGGGAATGTTCGCGGCCATTGACTGGCTGGGGCTGATCCAGCAGCTTGTCGAGCTGCTGGCCAACACCTGGCCTCTTGTCCTGACCGCGGTTCTGATCCCGGCACTGAGCGCCTGGATCACGGGAACGCTGCTGCCTGCCATCGGCGCGTGGATCACAGAGGTCGCAATCCCTGCCATTTTAGGATGGCTGGGCAGCATTGTTGCCTCTATTGTTTCTACCATCGGCCTCTGGCCTGCCCTCCTAATTGCGGCAATTGTTGCGCTATTCGCCGCTTTGGTTGCGGTCATCGTTTCTAACTGGGAGGACATCTGCGACTGGTTCTCCGGAAAATGGGATGATTTTGTTGCCGGATGGAACGACTTCTGGGACAGTGTGGCTTTCTGTGCGCAGGAATGGTGGAAGAGCGTTACAACAGAGTGGACAAACTTCTGGAACGGGATCGTTGATAAATTCAACGCTTTGAAATCGGGTCTGAGCCAGGCATGGGACGCCTTTTGGACTGGTCTGAGTGATCGGGTCGGGGATATCTGGAACGGTATCGTCAACACGGTAAAAGGTGCTGTCAATTCGCTGATCGGCTTCATCAATGGTATGATCTCTGCCGTTGTGGGCGGCCTGAACAGCGCCATCGATGCGCTGAATTCACTGTCGGTGGATATCCCGGACTGGGTGCCGGTTGTGGGTGGCAATCGCCTGGGATTCAGCATCGGGCACGTCACTGCGCCGCAGATTCCCTATCTGGCACAAGGCGCGGTTATTCCGGCGAACCGGGAGTTCCTCGCCGTGCTGGGAGATCAGAGCCACGGCACCAACGTGGAAGCTCCGCTGGATACCATCAAGCAGGCTGTGGCCGAGGTCATGGAGGACCTGCAGGCAGGCCAGATGGCTGGCTTTGAAGCCGTGGTTTCCGTGCTGCGGGAGATCCTCTCCGCCGTGTACGGCATTGAGCTGACCGACGAGGACGTAGGCCGCGCCGTACAGCGCTGGCAGCGCAAACAGCTGACTGCCACAGGAGGTGTGTAACGTGACCCTGACCAATCTGTTCCAGATCGATGGCAAATCCCTGTACGCACCGGACTGCGACATCGAACCGAGCTATTCCGACCTGGATTCCAGCGATTCCGGCCGGGATGAAGCCGGACGAATGCACCGGGAAGTTGTGCGCGAAAAAGTGGCCACATGGCCCATTGCGTACAGCTGCCTTACAGATGAAGAATACAGGTACACCATCAACCTGTTTGCAGGCAAAGCCGAATTTCAGTTCACACACCCCAAAGCCGGCTCTTCCACCGAGACCGAAACCACCACCTGCTATTGCAGCAAATACGGCATCGCCTGGCACAATGCCAAGACGAAACAGTGGAAGAATT
>ERZ791744.375-NODE-375-length-46960-cov-7.815585_pt1 | contig 46960 bp, 45 predicted proteins | sample MGYA00510039_ERZ791744 | MGnify/ENA primary metagenome ERZ791744 (study PRJEB30046, sample SAMN00791969) | human gut metagenome | study: EMG produced TPA metagenomics assembly of the A metagenome-wide association study of gut microbiota in type 2... | reverse complement strand
TTTCATAAGTTGTCAACTTACGTTCCAACTCGCTTATTAATTCATCTTTTCCGACATGCTTGGCCGACTCATATCGAAATGAAGAACCGGATACTCTATCCACTCTTTCTCCAACCTCTCCATAGCCAACCCTTGAAACAGATCCTTACGACCCGAAAAATAACTATGCAAAGTAGAAGCAAGCAAAGACTTACCAAAACGGCGAGGACGACTCAGAAACACATATTTCGCAAAATGAGTCATGCGATAAACGTATTCCGTCTTATCGATATAAAGGTAATTCTTCTCACGAATTTCAGAAAAAGTCTGTATTCCTATGGGGTATAATCTTTGCAAAGCTTCCATATCAATATCTATATTTTCTTTAGAACCACTATTATTTTTCAATCATCCAGTCTCCTATCGTACAACGTTCACTATCAAAGTTGATCGCCACTTTCACGACTGGAAGCCCACACAAAGCGAAGCGTTCAGGATAATTCTTCAAGTTGATTTGTTCCATAGCTTCACCGGCAGTCTTATCAAGCTTCAATTCCATTACATAGAGCGTGGTTTTCGTACGAAGCACCACATCCACTCGACCGCGGGGAGTACGGACTTCAACATCCACAAAAGAACCCAATAAGCTGAAAATGATGTAGAACATCTGCTGATAGTGACCTTCATACCTCGTATTGTCACAATAAGGAATGGTGGACAAGAAAGTCTGCAGCCGACGCAACGCAGAATCCATATCATCATTACGGATATCACGGGAAAGATAAGCTACCATGGTATTCGTTTTTTCAGTAGGTGTAGACACATAATAAGGCAACAGACTCCTCATCAAGCCGACCCTAACTTCTTTGTTAGGAATATCCAATGTGTACAGTCCCAACTCGCTATCATAATCCTTGATGGTAATATAACCGCTCTGATATAACAATGGAGTAATACTGGACATCGTCTCCGTCGGTGCGTCAAAATCCTCCACAGCTGCTGTTTTTCCTCCGACTTCCGAAGGTTCAACACCAAACTTCTCCAACATCTTTATCAAGTATGTAGGAGTACCGCTACCGAACCAGTAAGAACCAAATTTACCGTCCGCAAAAGCATTCAACAGACTGAACGGATTATAGATGTCGGGAGACGGATAAGTGAAATGGTAACCGTCATAATTCTCCTTCAACTTCAGCAAGACTTCTTCAGAAGGAATATTCAATTTCGCGGCCAATCTCTCCATATCCTCTTTCATCTGCGTTAGCATTTCATCCTCCGTTATTCCGCAGATCGCAGCGTATGGCTCATCCATGCTGATATTCTTGATATTATTCAATTCACTAAAGATACTCAACTGAGAGAACTTGGTGATACCAGTCAGAAACACATACTTCAGATAAGGATCACAAGCCTTCAAGGGACTATAGAAGTTACGCATGATATTACGTAATACGCCTAGATTTTCCTTTTCATGCACCACATCAAGCAAAGGAGCGTCATATTCGTCTATAAGAACAACAACTTGTCGGCCCGTCTGCTCATAAGCGCGCTTGATCAACCCCATCAAACGTTGATTAGGATTAATCTCCTCCTCTCCCTTTCCATAAACACCCTCATACTCTGAAAGTTTCAGATTCAGCTCTTGCAACAATTGTTCCTTATCCACATGCTTGGCCGTACTCATATCGAAATGAAGAACCGGATACTCTATCCACTCTTTCTCCAACCTCTCCATAGCCAACCCTTGAAACAGATCCTTACGACCCGAAAAATAACTATGCAAAGTAGAAGCAAGCAAAGACTTACCAAAACGGCGAGGACGACTCAGAAACACATATTTCGCAAAATGAGTCATGCGATAAACGTATTCCGTCTTATCGATATAAAGGTAATTCTTCTCACGAATTTCAGAAAAAGTCTGTATTCCTATGGGGTATAATCTTTGCAAAGCTTCCATATCAATCATATTTTTCACAAAGCTACAAAAAATATCCGTTCAAAAAGCAGGCAGGCAGGAAACTTTTTCCCGCCTGCCTTTACTTCCTCCATTATCGTTTCACCGTTCTCCTCTCTCCCTCTCTTTTTTCTCCCTGTACTTCAGATACAGCAACTTCCCTCTATCCCAGTCCGCTTCGGCTTCCTCCTTACTGAGGTGATCAAGCAAGAATATGATCACTTTCGTGTAATTACTCGATTTGCTATCTACCCCTTTTTTAAATCATTATAGACGGAGTGCCCGATGGATAGTGCCTTACATACATCCACATTTCTCAATTTCACACGGTTCTGCAACTCTACAATGTAAGTTCCTAAAGCCGCACAACAGATTTTGTCCTTTTTCATTCTTGTTTAATGTTAAATATACACCGATATAGTTAATTATTTTCACTTTCATCCCGACATGTCGGGACGAGGTTTATTTTGTATTTAGTAATTTTACGCCATATTATAAAGCACATTTATATTTTTCCGCAAAGGTAGATATTAAAACTCATTACAACAATATAATATGTCAAACAATTACAGAATGTCCTATTTCATGCCTCCCATCGCCCCTCTCAGAGACGAACAGGGACGAATAGTCACTCCCGCCACACTTCTCCCCTTCTGTGAAGTCTCCGTCGAACAGGTTTTCCAGATGATTACCTGCAACGAAAACCTCAGGCTTCTGACCGAGCAAGTACGCAACACCCCGGACATACGGACGGCAAAAGCCACACTCCTGCCCTACGTGACTCCCTGCGGCACATTCACCCGTCGCTCCGGCAAGTGTTTCGTATCCCCCTCACGACTGATAGTGATAGACGTAGACCACCTCGACTCCTATGAAGAAGCCGTCGGAATGCGCCGTACCCTGTTCGACGATCCCTTCCTCCGCCCCGTGCTTGTCTATATCAGCCCGAGCGGACGGGGTGTGAAAGCCTTCATACCCGCCGGAATGCCACATCCGACAGACGAGGTACGGAATATCACAGAAAGCACAGACAAAGCAATGCAATATGTCGAAATGGCGTACGGTCCGGAAACGAACAACTCCGCCACGACAACCGCCAAAGGCGTAGACGGTTCGGGAAAAGACCTGGTAAGGGCCTGTTTCCTGAGCCACGACCCGGAAGCACTGTTCAGAACTATCTAACATAATTTATAATCAATCCTCAAAAAAAATGGATGAAATCGAATCTTTACACCGTCTTGTCGAAGCTGTCGAGACGGCAGGGGCAGACATTGCCCCCACTTACATCGAATACGTACAACTGGCCTTTGCCATCGCGACAGACTGCGGTGAAGCCGGACGGGACTATTTTCACCGCATCTGCCTGTTGTCCGCCAAGTATCAACGCGAACACGCCGAACGGGTATTCTCCAACGCGCTCACCACGAAACACGGGGACGTGCATCTGGGCACAGTATTCCATCTCGCCGAAACAGCAGGAGTAACCATCCGCAAAGACGAAGTTATGAACAGCTCCGCAGGTACAAAAGGTACAGTAAATGCACCCCGCCTTTTTTCCACACACACGTGCGCGCGTAATAAGGTACAAAACAACGGAACTTCCGGAGAAGGAGGAGAAGAAGAAGAACTATTGCCCGGCAGTGAACCGCAGCACCCGCTCCCCACCTTCCCCGGAGCCGACTGGCCGGAGTTTCTGCAACGCATCATAAATTACGGCAACACTACGGCACAACATGACATCATGCTGTTGGGAGCATTGACGGCCTTAGGTTCCTGTATGGAACGGCACGTGCGTTGTTCTTACGGCGGCAAATACCAGTATCCCTGTATGCAATGTTTCATCATCGCTCCTTCCGCCTCCGGCAAAAGCATCCTTTCCTATATCCGGCTACTCGTAGAACCCCTCCACGACCAGATCCGTGCGGAAGTTGCCGCACAGATGAAAGTGTATAAAAAAGAGAAAGCGGCCTACGAAGCGATGGGCAAAGAACGTGCAAAGATGGAAGCTCCGCAAATGCCCGCCAACAGGATGTTTCTCATTTCCGGCAATAACACCGGTACGGGTATCCTGCAGAACATCATGGATTCCGAAGGGACAGGACTTATCTGTGAAGCCGAAGCGGATACCCTCTCCACCGCCATAGGCTCGGATTACGGCCATTGGAGTGACACGCTCCGCAAAGCGTTCGACCACGACCGTCTGTCCTACAACCGACGTACGGAGCAGGAATACCGGGAAGTGAAAAAGAGCTTTCTTTCCGTCCTGATTTCTGGAACTCCGTCACAGGTCAAGACATTTATTCCGACGACGGAAGACGGTTCTTTCTCCCGTCAAATATACTACTACCTGCATGGCATCTGGAAATGGGTAAGCCAGTTTACAGAGGACAAGATAGATTTGGAAGAGATATTTACCGTCATGGGATTGGAATGGAAAGAGAAACTGGACATCATAAAAGCACATGGGATTCACACACTCCGGCTCACGATGGAGCAGAAAGAGGAATTCGACGCGCTCTTCTCCCACCTGTTCACCCGTTCGAGCATAGCTAACGGCAAGGAAATGTACAGTTTCGTAGCCCGCCTGGCTGTCAACCTATGCCGTATCATGGCGGAAGTAGCCGTATTGCGCGTCCTCGAAAATCCGAAACCCTATCAGCTCAAGGCATCCCCCGTTTCCACCTTTACTCCGGACAAGGAGATTCCTACCGACAACATCAGTGACGGCATCATCCCCCGTTGGAACGTCACCATTACTCCGGAGGACTTCAAGGCTGTGCTTGCACTTGCAGAACCTCTCTACTGTCATGCCACGCACATTCTGTCTTTCCTTCCTGCCGTAGAAACCAGCCACCGGTCTAATGCCGACCGTGATTTCCTCTTCGAGCAGTTGGGTGAAGAGTTTACCCGCGCACAGTTGGTAGAACAGGCTGTCAACATGGGAGTCAAAGAAAATACCGCCATCACCTGGTTGAAACGATTGACGAAAAGAGGAGTGCTTGTCAATGTGGACGGTAAAGGAACCTATACGCGCGCACGTGTGCGTGTGTAAGGGAGGCCCGGAAAAGTGTACCCGTTGTACCCGCCGTATCCGCCGCACCCGATAGGCGCATTACCCCCGCTACACCCACCGTCAGGCAGACGCAGTGCTTTATAAGTCCTAAAGCATAGCTTTAGAGGTCGTAAAGCACTGCTTTAGCCTATGTAAAGCACTGCTCTATCAAGGCTCTCCCAAAGCATCCACAATCACCCGCACTTCCAGCGGTGTATAAGAGCGATGTTCCGGTTGATAACCTAAATCGTACAGGCGTTGCAGAAGTCCGGGACACCGCAGGATCCATTTCTTCATCTTCCGGTAAGCGGCAATGCCGGTTAGTTCAGGGGAATAGAGTTGCGCCAGTTCCATACGGCCATACGCACGTATCTTGAATTCTTTCATGATGGATAAGTTTCTGATTTACTGTCACAAAAGTAACAAAATATTTCTACATAGCCAACGCTTTCCCATTGAATAACCGACCATAATTGCACATAACAGACAAAGCATGACCGTAACCGTACTTTACTGATTATCCGGAGTTTCGAGGTGTTATCTTTGTATCGTCAAAAGGGAAAATAATCCCTGCGGCACAATGTTTAACCCTTTAATTTATTGTTTTATGATTCGTTACAAAATTTATCAGAACCAGCAGAAGAAAGGTGTGAATGCGGGTAAGTGGTTCGCCCGTGCGGTAAGCGATGAGACGTATGACCTCGGCAAACTTGCCGAACACATGTCGAAGCACAATTCTCCGTATTCCGGTGGTGTCATCAAAGGTGTGCTCACCGACATGGTGGATTGCATCAAGGAGTTATTGCTCGACGGCAAGAGTGTGAAAATTGATGACCTTGCCATCTTCGGTGTGGGCATACGCAGCAAAGCTGCCGAAACGCTGGAAGAGTTCTCATTGGAAAAGAATATCACCGGGATGCGCCTCAGAGCCCGTGCCACCGGTAATCTGTCTACTACCAATCTGAAGCTCGACAGCCAACTGAAGCAGCAGGCGGAGTATCAGAAACCTACCGCTTCCGGTGGCGGTTCCGATTCGGGCAATACACCGGATACAAACCCGGATGATAACGGAGGAGAAGCTCCCGACCCGGCAGAGTAATCTCTTGTCACGATCTATGTGTAAGTCCTTCTTTATAATGAAGGACTTACCTTTAAATTCTTATTATTTTATCACTAAAAATGTAGTTTTATGAGCAATTCATCATCACGCCGCTCCGTATGGGGCCTAGTTCTCAAAATCATTATCACTGTAGCCACCGCTATCGGAGGAGTGTTCGGAATACAAAGCTGTATGTAGGCCGATGAGAACGATCACACTGATTATCATTCATTGCAGTGCTACGCCGGAGGGGAAATCCCTTTCGGCGGAAGCCTGTCGTCTGGACCATATCCGCCATCGTGGGTTCCGCGACATCGGGTATCATTTCTATATCACACGGGACGGAGAAATCCACAGAGGACGATCGCTTGAAGAGGTCGGGGCACATTGCCGGAATCACAATGCCCACTCGATAGGTGCTTGTTATGAAGGCGGACTGGATGCGGACGGAAAGCCGAAGGATACGCGCACATTGGAGCAGAAAGGGGCTTTGCTTGCTTTGTTGAGAGAGTTGAGAAGACAGTTTCCGAAAGCATTGATTGTGGGACATCATGATTTGAATCCCATGAAAGGATGTCCATGCTTTGATGCGGTGAAAGAATATTTGCAAATATAAGCTGATAAAAACGAATGGCTGACAAAGGATTTCATTGTCAGCCATTCGTTTTTATCAGTTTAATTGTTTAAATTGTTAATTCCAATCAATTAATTATACATTACCTTACAATCGCTCCTTTGATTGATTCCACAATATAACGCACATCATCATCCGTCACATAAGGACCTGCAGGTAGGCAAAATCCTACCTTGAAAATATCCTCTTCCACCCCGTTAGTATAGAAAGGAGCATCCGCATAAACCGGCTGCTTATGCATCGGCTTCCAAACAGGCCTACATTCTATCCTCTTAGATAGCATGAATATACGTAATGCTTCCACATTCTCATTCGGCTGACAGTCAGTAGTAGCGCTATCTACAGCTTTAATCACACCGGCAGCACCACCCACAGCAGTCTTGATAACTTCCTTATAGGCATTCTCCTGCCCTACCACCTTCACTTCCGGATCGATGGTAGCAGTACAAAGCCAGAAATTAGAATCATAGCGGGAATCAGCAGGTTGCTTGTGAATATGCACACCCTCCACATCCGCCAACAATTCTTCATAAAGTGCCTGCACATGCTTATGATGAGCAATATGGGCATCGGCAACGGTCATCTGACCGCGACCTATACCGGCACAGACATTACTCATGCGGTAATTATAACCGATCGCAGTATGCTGATAGTAAGGATAAGCATCCCGAGCTTGGGTCGCATACCACATAATGGTATTCTTATCCTCTGCATTCCGGCAGATTAGGGCGCCACCACCCGATGTAGTAATCATCTTGTTACCATTGAAAGAAAGTACACCGAAACGGCCGAAAGTGCCCAGCACCTTACCACCGAATTTGGAGCCGAATCCCTCAGCTGCATCCTCTACCACAGGAATATCATAACGATTGGCAATCTCCATGATGCGCTCGCAATCATAAGGCATACCATAAAGCGCCACAGGCACAATAGCCTTAGGCTTTTTACCGTTTTTTGCAATGCGATCTTTGATAGCCTCTTCAAGCAGTACAGGATCCATATTCCAAGTCTCTTTTTCCGAACCCACAAATACCGGCTTTGCACCAAGATAAGTGATAGGATGCGAAGAAGCGCAGAAAGTGAAGGACTGCACCAATACTTCATCACCTGGCTGCACACCGCAGCCGATAAGAGCAAGGTGTACAGCGGCTGTACCGGCACTCAAAGCCACAACCTCATTTTCTCCTCCGACAAAGTTCTTGAGATCATTCTCAAACGCATTCACATTTGGTCCTAAAGGTACTACCCAATTAGTATCAAATGCTTCTTTTACATATTTCTGTTCAATCCCCTCCTCACTCATGTGAGCAAGGCAGAGGTAAATTGTTTTTTCAGGAATGTAACTCATAATCTTAATTAATTATCACTTTCTTAGTACTATCAAAGATAGTTTCTCTAACTTTATCTAGCTTTTGACTTTACAATATTGAAAAATTATCATTCACTAACTCAGATTTCTTTCGTATAACCACGTCATCGTACATCAGCATAAGTACATCCTCGTCATACTGACCAATCTGAGATTGATTCTCTATCCCATTCATATTGTTCCAAATAAGAGGAAAGAAATCGACACCTGCGCCATAAGCATGTAAGTAGGCACCACCAAAACGTGGATTTACTTCTGATAAATAATACTGACCATCTTTAATGAAGAAATCCATATCAAGAGGACCACAAAATTTGAATACTGAAGCAACCTTCTCAATAAAAGCGAACAACATAGGATCTTTATAAGAGATCGTCTTACTTGCTCCACCAATACGAGTTTCAATCTTACGTTTCAAAAAAGCTGCGACAGCTTTATGACTAATAGCATCCACATAAACATCCGCATCACAGTCTCCCCCAGTCATCAATTCCTGAATAATATAATCATGTTCGCCAGAGAACCAATCAGCCTCGGCTTGCTCCATAGTATTCACTTTATGAGCACCAACGCTACCACTTCCACAAATGGGTTTCATAAATATAGGGAAAGAGATTTTACCTTCATCTATTCCCTTCTTAAATTCATCAAAGTCATGATAAGTCAACGGAGTAGGAATACCTTTCTCCGTGAGATATTTGAACATCTCATATTTGTCAAAACAACAACGAGCAGTAATCTCATCTGCAGGACAAAGCGGCAACACACCAGCCTCCAGGAATTTTTCACGATTCGCAGAGAGAATCTCAATCTCAGGATCTATGAGAGTGGTTATAGCCTTTACATTAGCTTTTTTACAGATATCAAGCACCGTATCAACATACTCGGGATCATTGATACGCGGAACAACATATTCGTTTGTCGCAAAGTACAGTGCAGGGGCTGTTGAATTATTATCAGTTGCATTGATATCACATTTTGAACCGATCGATTCTTGTGCGTTACGAAGCAAACGACCACGCCTTCCCGCACTGCTAAACAAAATACTAGGTTTCATTGGGATTATATATTTGATTTTTGTATGTATTCTTTTGCTGTCCATTTATCACGAACAAGTTTCAGCCCATCAGAAGAAAGTGAATATACTCTTGGAAAATAGTTGATAAACATTGGCGTTAACGATAAGGTGTAGGCACCTACATTCTTATATTCAATCACATCACCAACCTCCATTTCCTGTTGGTTTTCTAACCTGAACAATTGGTCATACTCCAAACAAGTAGCACCCGCCACTATTTGCAACGGCACAACTTTTGCACTCTCTTTTTTCCTGTGTATTTCTGTCATATATCGGTCTTTATGGAAGAAGGGATCTACATCATTACGACTACCATCTGTAGTGAGTATGGTACAATCGGGCAAACGCTTCACATCAATTATCCTTGAATAATAACTGAAGGCAGCGGCAATCAGCGCATTACCCGGCTCCACGATAATAGTCAAATCTATCAACCCCGCTTCATCCAAAGCTTCATAGATAGCGGTAGCATACTCATTGAAGGTTGGAGCATTGCGAAATATCCCGTAATATCCACCGCCAACATCAAGATAATCCAAGCATAGCCCATACTTCCATATCACATTTGCAGCATAGGCTACCGAACGACGATAAAACTGAACGCTACGCCCATGGGTCGTACGATGAATGTGTAGTCCCACAAGGCATACCTGAGGTATAGCACGAATAGCCGCTACTGCTTGCGCAAACTCGTCTGTGGAGTCGTTGAAGCCAAAACGACTAAAATCGTTATCCCCATCGGCATCTTCGGGGGAAATATCCGAGATATTCACACTGAGACGGATGCCTACCTTATAATGCCCATCAATCGGTAGTTCCTTCAACCAAGCTATTTCTCGATGCGTCTCAATATTGACAATTGCACCTCCCATTACAGCTTCAAGGAACTGAGACTTCGACTTCATCGGACCGTTAAAAACAATTTCCTTCATCCCATATCCACATGCTAAAGCAAGTTCCAGTTCATCATCCGAAACGACCTCCGCAAAGCAACCGAAATCCCTCGCCTTTGCTACAACATACGGCAGGGAGTTTGTTTTTACTGAATAACCGACGATATGGTGAGGAAAATGATTATTCAATGCATAATCAAACTCATGGATTCCCTGCTTAAAGTCTTGTTCATTTAAGACGAAGCAAGGTGATTGAATATTTAGTAAATTTAAACCTTCAGACATTGGTATATATTTAACGATATTTTTTAGGAGCATACTTAGCCATAGCTGTAGGGTCATAGTTAAGATAACGTCCCTGATTCATTGTATCTACTATCGCCATTTCCTCAACTGTCAATTCAAAATCAAAGACAGATATGTTCTCCTTCATGTGCTGAGGATACCATGTCTTTGGTATCACAATGATATTCTGCTGTATTAGCCATCTAAGGACAATTTGAACAATAGATTTATTATACTTTTGTGCAATAGGCTTAATCACCTCACTTTCTGTTATTTCCTTACGCGGTTCGTTAGATCTGAAATGGCTGAAGGTAGACATTGCCTCAACAGCTATACCATTATCTTGACAATATTTTATCAATTCCTTCTGAGTATTAAGGGGACTAATTTCAAACTGATTCACAGCAGGAACGACATCCGAAATTTCATGCAGAGCCTTGAGATGACAAGGCAAAAATGAACTAACACCAATTGCCCTTATTCTTCCTTGCTTATAGAAGTCTGTCAAAACCTCATACATTTCCATGAAGTTATGGTATGGATGATGAATTAAGAACAAATCTATATAATCCATTCTCAGATTATCAAAAGACTCCTGAACAGCCTTCTTTATTGACTTAAAATTGCGCCAATTCTTTAGTCTATCAATACCATAATGATAACCCCAAAAATATAGAGAGTCCAAATTAATTTTTGTCGTAATAAAGACATCTTCCCTCTTGATATTATAGTCGTGTAATGTACTAGCAATAACAGATTCATTGCCATATCTCCAAGCAGTATCAAACTGTCTGTATCCCAATTGGTATGCCTCGTTTAATACTCGAGGGAGCATTCCATTATCTATACGATAAGTGCCAAAGCCCACCTGCGGCATTTGCACGCCATTATTTAATTCTATATATTTCATTATTCAATAGGATTAAAGCCAATTACCTAAGAAGTCTGTAAATCTAAGATTGCCATAGTATTTTTGTGCGTAAGCTAACACTTCATCTACTCTATCATTGAAAATAGAGCGTCCGGATGATAGCTGTTCTGAAACAAGCCCCGGCCATCCGAGATTTACCTCTATAAAAACTGGATTATTTGTTTCGGACAGTGCAAAATCCCATGCAGCATGACCTATCATTGGTAAATACTGTCGATGCGCCCTTATTGCGTAATCGACAATGATGGATGTTTCCGGAATAGCAATGTCGCAATAAGAGGCCCCAAAAGGAGTTTTATCGTAATTATTCAACGATGCATCTATTGCCCGACCTATAAATGTGCCATCGTTATTAACACCACAACAGACTCCGCCTAAACCGAAGTTATCTACAATCGAATTGTTACGACCATGGCGGAACATGATGTTCTCTACAGTAATCTTACCATTCAGATTAAGCGTATTAATTCTGAATGTATTCAAGGAAGTTCTATTAAATTGAGCCGTCAGTTCACTCTGCTCCAATATTTCCTGACAGATATAAGAATGCCCATAGTCTTTCAATATATTGGCAATATCTTCCACGGAGCAACTGTGAGGAGAAACTATTTTTATACCATCTCCACCACAACTTCCACTCGTTGGTTTGATAATTAGTTTGTCAACTGATTTTAGAATATGCAGAGCTTCTTTCTCAGATAATATATTTTGTTTACTGTCATACGAAACCCCTCCTATTCTATTTATCAGGACCTTAGGTTGCTCCAGTGCTGTAAAAAATATCGGATATAAATTCTTTACATGCAGGCTCTGAGAATAACATAGAGGATTCAAGACTCGCAATATGAACCTTGTATAAAGATCATCTGGCACTAAGTCCGCACTAAAGAAGCCTGCCTTTTTATAGAATTTCCAATAGCGCCAATTTATAGGGTAACCTTTCCAAAATACACTAACAGCCTCTTTCTCGGCTACAGTCAACTCGGGCAATTTCATATCTTTTGACTTACTATACAACTCCGCTCGAGTTGCGGCCTTCCCCATACGCTTCGAAAGAATCTGAAGTAAAGCGTTCTTTGATTTATATATAATCGTATGCATCATGTTTACAAATACTTTTTAAGATTACCATACCAACCAATTTCACCAAAATACTCCATACTCACATATCCTGGATTATGGTTACCTTCAATTAGCTCAACTCCATCCTTTATAATCGCAACATCCCAACCAACGAAACGACATAATGGAAGTTGCTTTGACGCTTCTGTTACGCAAAAAAGCACCTTATCCCAATAAGGAATACTAACTCCTGGCATTACTTTATCTGACAATGGATGATATACGCAATGTAATTTATTATCATGGAAGCCCAAGGATGAAATAATACCAGTCTCAATATCTATCGGATATTCAACACCACCCGCATTATAATTATCTACAACAGAGTCGCCGATACCTACTCTTAATACAGCTTTAAAAAGATGCACGTTACCATCCTTATCTAATAAAGAATTAACACGAATCGTGTTCACTGACACATTCGAGAAGGATAAACTAGGATGCTGTACTAAACACTCCTCGATTAATAAATCTTGTTTTGAAAGTTGTTCAAAGACCTGATTACGTTCTTCCTCTGTATGCTTTAAATCTAAAGCATATATTCCCTTGCCTTCGCATTTATCCAAAGGTTTTATGATCAACCTATCACAGTTATTATACAAGTTTCCAAACTGATCGCGATTCATCTCTGTCGAATGTACCCATTTACGACTAACCAATTTTGAAAATTTCTGATTAAACTCAATCTTATTATTCAGCAGTTCTATCTCTTCAGGTTTATTACATATACGGATGAATTTACATAAACGACGATAAGTCATTATCTGCTTACGAACACTTTCGCTATACATATAGAACCTCCCATCTACATAATGATCTATTAAACAGCCATGGCACACGAACGCACTTATATAATCAATCCATATCAAGAAGCACCCCCCCCGATTAACTTTTATTAACTCATTTATTCGTCTGTTACACTTGGACAAATAATTGAATAACGATTTCACCTTCATTACTTAATATTATTTAGTTATTACCATTAAATTCCGGGATAGTCACCTGCAGGTTCTTTCCTTTGACTTTCTGACTATCCGCATTGATATCCTCTTTAAAAAGCACCTTCTTAATGGTAGTAAAGATTATTACAAAATCTGTTTTCAGACTTACATGATCCACATACCAGACATCCAATTCAAACTTCTTAGTCCATGACAAATTATTACGTCCATGGCACTGTGCCCAACCGGACATACCAGGACGGACATCATGACGACGCATTTGTTCTTTACTATAAAGAGGAAGATATTTAACCAATAACGGACGAGGACCAATAAGTGCCATATCCCCTTTCAACACATTAATCAACTGCGGAAGTTCGTCAAGAGATGTATTACGGACAAACCGACCAAACTTGGTAATACGCTGTACATCCGGAAGAAGTTTGCCTGACGCATCCTTGCGTTCATTCATAGTCTTAAACTTTATAATCTTAAATATCCTTCCATGTAATCCCGGACGTTCCTGCAAGAAAAAAGCGCCAGCACCCTCATTGAAAACATAAAGAAGAATCGTGATTATTAACAAGACTGGGCTGATAAGTATAAGGGTGACCAATGCTATCCAAAAGTCTATTATGCGTTTAAAAAAATGTGCGTACATCCTATTTGTTTTTACAGTTTTTGGGATAATCTGTCTTTACACCCCACAATTGAGCCATCGGTTCCTCCTCCATTTCTTTCTTAAAGTCACGGAGTTGGTCAATATAGCTGAATTCAGGTTTATAATCAAGTTCACTGAACGTCTTGCTTACGTCAAAGGCATTCTCCAAAGGATCAGATTTCTCGGGGCAATAAATAATTTCTGAAGGCTTATCCTTTGGAGAAAATACCTCTATAATACCTTTTATCTGTTCTTCAAGCGATACCTGCCACCCATTACCCACATTATACATACCGCCTTCAAGTGGGGATGAAACACACTTCTCAACTACGCGCACAAAATCTTTGATATAAACCATTTCTTTGGCTTTTTTACAGTTTCCCCATACTTCAATGGGAAGACTTTTGGAAGCCCGGTCCATAAGCATACGATATGGCATAAGATGAAACTGGAAATCACGATAGTGATAAGCGTTGGGATGATATTGATAGATTGTGAAAAAACGTAATATGAAACGGCTAAACCCATACTCCGCATGGTAATGCTCTATGAGATCCACCGCTGCATTTTTAGCAATAGTATATATACTATGATCACCGGTAAGTGGAAAATGGCGAGGAGCATCAACAGGTATTACAGAACCATTATTGTGATACTTACACATATCCGAAGGAGTCTGCGGAAAAATTATTTTCTTACAACCACATGAACACATATATTCCAATACATTAAGTGTTCCAATGGTGATCGACTGCACTAGATCACTAGCATGAAAAGAATAACGGGAAGGTAACTCTCCTGCAAAGTGAGCCACACAGTCTACCTCATCCTGAGGCAAGCACTTGAAATCTTCAAAGTTGGTAATATCGACCGATAAATACTTCATACCTTTGGAAGCAAAGAATCCGTTATCATCCTTTCTACGACCTACTGCGATCACATTGTATCCTTTTTCTTTCAAATGTAAAGCTATGTATGCTCCAAGGTTTCCTGTAGCCCCAAATACTATTACTGTTTTCATTGCTTACTATTTATTCATTATATCAACAATCACTTATAAATCAGTTAGTCGTTAAAATTCTTATTTAATATCTTATCATAAAAATCGTACAAACAATGGCGTACAAAACTTTGCTCATATCTCGAAGCAATGAGCCTACGTGCATTCACAGCAAGTGAGTAGCGGTAATTTACATTAAGCATACACCTCATAGCATCGTACAGAGCAATGACACTTTTTGAAGGAACAATAATTCCATTCTCACCCTCAATAATGATTTCTCGTGCTCCATTTATATCAGTAACTATTTGAGGAAGTCCCATAGCTCCTGCTTCAATTACTACATTTGGAAATCCCTCTCGATAAGATGCAAGCACAGCAACATCCGAAGCCGCAAACCAAGGACGTACGTCACTTTGCTGACCAACATATTCAATAGCGTCACAACTTTCAATCAAATTATGCGTTTCTATTTTAAGAGGATCAAGATTATCTTCATAACACCCTACAAGGACCAAACGTGTATCATTATTTTCTTTGTTTAACTTAACAAAAGCTTCAACCAGCTCATTGATCCCCTTGTCGCCCACCAAACGCCCCACTGCGATAAAAGTGCAAATACCATCTTTACGCAATTGTGCGGCCTGCTCCATTACCTCTGAGGTTTTATCAAATTGTGTGAGATCAATCCCTCGACAACTGCCATATCCCAATACCTTAATAGGCTTTTTAGTAATGCTATTGTTCAACAAATCATTTTTTACCCCCTCCCCTTCAGGAATAATGTACGTGGCACAAGCACAAGTGATCCAATCTGTTGCCATCAGAATCTTTCGTTTCAATCCTATGGCAGTAGGAAATAACAACCCCGTAAATGTATGTACACGCACTGGTACACCAGCCATCCAAGCCGCCACCATACAAAGTAATCCAGCCTTGGGAGTCATGGAGTGTACCATTCTTGGCTTCTCCTTATGAAATGTACGCCACATCTTCCACAATGACTTTATGTCTTTCACTAGAGATATATGACGCTCCATATTCAGCTCAATACATTTCACATCAGGATATGACTGGCGTATTTCTTTCCACTCAGGCCCCGATGATGAAAGCAACACTACCTCATACTTTTCCTGAAGATCAGATAACATACCTTTTACAAAACCCAATGACTGAGGAACTGTGCACGCACGGATTATTTTGTATTTTGACATTTCCTATGATAAATAATAGTGATAAAAGAGCAAACTGCATTTACAAAATAAGGACACAATAAACTTACTACAACCAATGTCACATATATAACCAAAGGATAACGTAATGAATACATTAAATCATGAAATAACAAAACCAAGCATACATCAACCATATTCATAGAATGGTTACCAAAATCACCCATCAATGTAAATACAAATTAGCAACTCGACTCCACTTATGAGTATCCTTTACCTTCCATTTAACATGAATAAAATGCATGCCATAGCCGGAAAGAATAAGAAAAAAACGCAACTGGACTTGTTGCGGCTGAAAACCAATACACAAAAAGCATATTGCCTATGTATATAAATACATAACTTACATTTTGCATCTGATTGAAATAGTGAAGAAATATCATCAACAATATTGCCACACCTGTTATTATTTGAGTTTCTTATTTTGTTATTTTGCTACTACTTCTTAATGCACCTTCACGAAACTGCTCATCGCTTTAATAAGTATAAAGGTCGTTTTCCGATAATACTCCATCAAATAATAAATTTTACTATTATTTGTAATTTTCTACCACAAAAGTCTATGTTTATTCTGACAATAGTAAGTCGGCACAATTGAATGCTAACTGAATCTTAATATTTATAAAACAGATTCCTTATCTTTGTGATTTTTAAACGGTATATCATATTTATAACGGTTCTAAGAATGCCCAATCTTTCTATTTCAAAGAAAAATCTCTTATATCTATTAGCTTTCCATTTACTATATTGCTGTTTATGGAATAATATATGCTCTTCATAACTATCATCCCTTCCATATTTCTCAAAATATTCATCAATTCTATTGATATCAAAATTGTAAAAACCTTCATGGGTTAAAAGCACAGCATCATCCAATTTTTCCTGTACAACGAGACCTTTTCTATATGGAAAATGAATATAAGCATATTCTTGTTTTATAGTTTCACCATTTTTGCGGGAATAAATAAAAGTTTGCCCATTCTCCCATACAAATAACTGACATTGTTTCTCTTTTGTCTTAAAATACCTCTTTATTTATTAAGCAATTTCTTATATATATTAAGATATTTTTCTGTCATTACGTTTATATCGTATTGGACAGCTTTAGCTTGACATTGTTTTACTATCTGCTTTCTGTATTTTGTATTACATTCTAGTTTCATGATAGCATCTGCAAACCCCTTAGGGTCTTCGTGTTCAAACAGCACTCCATTTCCTTTTACAATCTCACGAAGACCATCTACATCATCAGCAAGGAATGCTTTTCCACTTGACATCCCTTCGAGCGAAGAAAGAGACAACCCCTCAAAATGACTGCACATCACAACATAATCGCTTGCTGCAAGTACTTCTGGCACATCGTTACGTAAACCCAACAAATGTACTCGTTCGATTAAGTTAAATTCTTCTATCAACGCTTCAAACTCTCCTCTACGCTCGCCATCGCCCACTAGGCAAAGATGGAAAGCATCAGGGAGGTAGGTCATCGCCTTGATAAGCGTGGGTTGGTCTTTTTGATTACGGAATCCAGCCACATTAGTTATAATCTTTTCCCCAAAAAGTTTAACGTCTTTAGCGGGAATAGCATGAGCGTATTTATGATAATCTATACCGTTATATATAGTACATACATTCCGGCTATTATCTGCACCCATGTGTTTGCAATGATTAATCTCAGCTTGGTCGCTGATGCAAATCACCCCTCTGTATTGACGAAACATCCACCTATCTAGCCATGCATAGCACTTCCAGTCTCGACGGCGATTGGAAGTATTATGCTCTGTAGTGACAAGCGCTACTGAGCATAGCACCCCGCTGAAAGCGGCGAATAGCTGTGGAGCAGTGTTGTGAGTATGTACAATGTCCCACCCTTTGCGTATCAATCTCCAAAGACGATAGATATTTAGTGGATGATATACACTGCCTCCTTCATGAAAGCAGTGAATCTTTATTCCTGTATTCTCCAACTGCTCAAAGAAAGGAGTATGAGTACCATCAAATACACATAGCTCTACCTCGTGCCCTTGTTCTCGCATTCGCGGCAACAAATCTACCATCAATTTTTCCGCTCCACCAGTGTAGAGAGAAGTTATTACATGAAGAATTTTCATTTCTTGTAGAGTGAATTTTACTTTACTTTATTCTTGTTGACACAGTAAAGTATGATTCCGGGAATGATACATACAAGTGTCAACCATTTCATAGGTGATTCGACAAGGAAGTACCTGTTTTTTGAACGAATGGAGTGCGACACATAATGAATATTATTTTGAATCTTCCGCTTCCATGATTTAGTTTGCATCATATCGAATTTACGCAAAAAAGCAAATCCTTTGGGATTCTTCCAATACTGCTTCCACATACTCCTACTAGAGCCGTCATCTTGATACTCCACTATCACATAAACATGATTGCTCACCAACAATTGATAATCGACATCTATCATATTGTAGAGATAGGCAAGCCCTACATACCGTTCGTCCTCAAATAAAGGATAAGGCGGATATTTCTTTATCACCTCTGTACGATAAATCATCTTTTTATCTCCCCTACCATGCAAGTTCTCATAATAGCCACGAAGCGTTGTGGCCTTCAGTTCCTCAGGAAAGGGGTCTCCTATCAATTTACCATCACTCGTAGCATCCAGTCCTATTATTCCCGCATATTTCTTCGAACCATATTTTTTCCAGAAAGAAATAATCTTTTCCACTGCATCGTCCGGCATATAATCATCCGAATCTATGCAAGTATTCAGTTCTGTATCTATATTCCTATAAGCCGTATTATGTGCCCCGTGCATACCTTGATTCTGCTGATAAATATATCGAATCGGAATTTTATCTTCTTTTATCCACTTTCCTACCAATTCTTTTGTATTATCCACAGATCCATCATCCACCACCAACCAACAAAAATCTTTTGAGGTCTGCCTACAAAGACTTTCATACGTGCGCCCAATAGTGTGTGCACGATTATAAGTCGGAGTAAAAACCGTTAAAGTTTTCTTTTCCATTGTAATCTTATCCTTTAATCAACCACATTACATAAGTAAACAATACATGTCCCATTAATATTATTCCCGTTTTCTTCCCTTGATCTTTCCATATAGGCAAGGTCAATAATGGATAAGCCAACACTAATGGATACATAAACCAAGATAAATAGGCAAAACGATTGGAGAAAGACGCACGAATTAGCATTACCCAAAACGCATTACACAGTATATATGTATTAAGTAATATTTGATAATTCCAGTCTACCATATTTCTTTTGAATATTACATACCAGCCTAACCAAATAGGTATCACACTATACAATAAGAAGTCCCATCGAAACCCTGTACTGCTAAATGAATCATCATACTGATGACTATTAATATATCCACTTAAACGATCATCAAATCCTAATCCTGAAAAGAAACTTTCTACTGTTCCGCCAGCTACCAAACTTATCAATATAGAAAACAACCAAAAAGACATAATCATACGAGTATTTCTATAAAAATAAGCGATTATCATGCAAAATATTGGCAACGCTGTAGAATGATGCACATTATAAGCACAAAAACAAAGAATACCGGCAATAATCTTTTCAGTCTTTGTACCTATCAAGAAAGATAAAGCTAATAATATAAGACTACATGCCATTCCATTACGAATACCGTTTGTACCGTATGTAAAGAAAGAAAAGGCTCCCAGACAGAACAACATGGCAATCCCTAAATTCTTTGGAAACAAACGTTTGCACGCCCATAACATAGGAACGATATACAAAATTTCTATAATTAATAAGAAATGTTGCACACTCATTATTTTAGAAGCCTTAGCCATCATCCAATTAAATAACCATTCTGAAGAGTTCGAATCATATAATACCAACCCACGTTGATAGCCATAATAAGTGTGTGCATAATTCACAGTATCTCCAAAGTGATAAGATATAGGTCTTAGTCCTACTATGATAATAAAAGCTATACAATATAAAAATATACCTCCTACTCTTTTCCTCATTGTAAGCAAGGTATATTGAGAAGTTGACTGCAAACTCATATATTGAACAACAGACAACAATATAATTGAATAAATAAAAACCGGATAATAATATTGAGGTGAAAACATCAATCTATTTTTTCAAAAGACATTTAATCGATTTAAAACAATTAACTCCAAAGCAACGATGACACAAGCGAACAAATTTTGTTTTTAAAGGCGATGTAGGAAGCCATGTTTTTGAATACCAATGAATACTCCGAGTATTTACAGTAATATTCAATCGTCCCGTTGCATCATCTAAAGGATTAAAATAATCTGCAGGATAAACAGTTATACCTTGAACATTCTGAATACAAGATTCTTTTTGCAGTCCATGTCTTAATAGAACTTCCGTTGTAATACGCACAATAGCAAACGGATTTATTTTATTATTTTCTAAATAAAAAGATAGCCCATCATACATTCCTAATAATTCTTTATATAATGAATGATGCGCCTCCACAGCAATTCCAACTCCTGGATTAACAAAAAATGACTCCCCTTTATCTATCTCACATCCCATAAATCCACCCTTCCCCAATATGTCATCCATCGACTTGATAACTTCTACATCCGTATCAAAATAGACTCCACCATATTGATAAAGCACCCAAAAACGAACATAATCACTCACAAAAGCATATTTTTGGGCTACATAAGCCTCACTTGTATAAGGGACAATATTTACATCAAAATTATCCTCATTCCACTCCCTTATCTCATAGTCTGGAAAATATTTCTTCCAACTCTCAATACATTTCTGTGCAGATTTTGGCAAAGGACTTCTCCCAAACCAACAATAATGAATTATTCTAGGTATCATCTTTATTTGTATATAGAAGTATATTCCAAATGTTGATTTTGCTTTACCAAAGTTTCAGCCGGGACTTCACCCGATATTACACAACCTGCCCCTATCACGCAACGATCACCAATGTGTGCACCTTTCAATATAATAGCATCTGAAGCTATCCAACAAGAATCACCAATAACAATATCATCAGTACCTAACAGGGAAGAAACTCCTTCATTTTTAGAAAAGAGATGATTATTATCAAATATCTTAACTCCAGGTCCAAACATGCAATGTGCACCTATTTTTACTGACTGATGAGCACTAATCATACAATAGCGATTAAAATAAGTAGATTTGCCAATAGACAATTGTCCTTTTCCATGTACTTGAAAATCACATCCAGATGCAAATTCTGTATTCCGATCAATACACATCATTCCCTGCCCATAAACTTTTAACGCACATTTTGGACTAATCCGCTGAAACATATAGACTGAAAAGCGTTTTCCATAACAAATTTTATTATAACCAATACGAAAAAAATTATAGATTACTAGACATAATAGTTTCAACATACCTCAAGCATTTGATAAATCTTATCTACTTCTTCCTCATTTCCATAATTATGATTATGCAAATAAGTTATGATTCTATCTCTTTTATTATCATCTTTAATAAAATCCATCAACCCTTTTGCTGCTCCATCCACATCATTTGGAACAATAATGCCATCTACTCCATCAGTTAATTGGCTCTGAGCTGTAGGAAAATTTGTTATGACTACTGGTTTTTCTAAGATTTGCGCTTCGCGTACCGTAACCGCTTTACCTTCGTAGCGAGAAGGTTGCACATAAATATCACAAGCTTTTATATAAGGATAAGGATTCGTTTTTTTACCAAGCAAAATAAAATATTCTTCCATCCTATTATCATGAATTGTTTTTCGGATTAGATTCTCATCTCCACCATAACCTACTATATACCAAATAAGATTTATACCTTTATTTATCAACTGCTTACAGATCAGTACTGCACGATCAATAGCTTTAGGATATGAAAAACGTCCTACCGTACATAATTTTATTTTTCCCTCCCCTAAACACTTCAAGTCTATTTTTTCATTCGCCTGTTCACGAATCATCTTTTCCGATAGGATATTCTCTATCAACAATATTTTTTCATTTAACGATGGAAAACGAGTTAGAAATCCTTTAGAAACAGACTCGGATATTGAGATAACACGATCAAAGGCCGCCCACACCGGCAGCTCTTTTTCAACATTTATTCCAACAAATGAATAATCAGTATGAATCCAAGCCCATTTTTGTTTAGCTTTTACCTTGTCTTTCACAATATTATGTGGTATCAAAAAGCTAATAGCCAAATCATATTCACCTAAATGCTCTAACGATGGAAGATAAGGTGTTGTATTAGAAGCCACATACTGAAAAATAGCAATATTTTCTTTAACCTGACTACGTTTCTCAAAACATTTCGACTGGATATGCGCCCATAAACGACCTAAAGCGATATCCCAATAGCCTTCTTTTACAATTTCTTTTATTGGTCGAGAGAGAGTAGTAAATTTTTTTATCTCCGGTAACAAACGTACTTCTTGGGGAATAAAACTCATAAATTCCCCTGTATGACGAAACACAAATAAATCAACCTCATATCGAGTATAATCTATCGCATTAAGTAATCCTATAAGGGAACGTTCCACCCCACCTATTTCAAGATATTGAATAGCTATAAAAACACGTTTCATCATTATATCCTTATTTTTCACATGTATATATGTACTCTTGAAACACACTAATTTTTAATTAGAACAACCTTATTGATATTTTTTTCCACAAATATTTTCGAGCTTGATCTATCAATACAACAAAAACAAATACCAATACAATCGCCACAGGAAAAAATAGCACCTTTATTGTACCACGATTATCACACCATATAGCTAAATCACAATAATAATTATAAATAAGAGGATTGTAATGGAACAAGTAAACTGCAAAAGCTGACATTGCAACCCAATTTATAAATCGACTTCTAAAAGATATTTTAGAAAAGATGATGATTAGATAGGCTGCAGACAAAATAACCATAGGAGATGTGTACACAAAAGCTAAATCATACAGAAATATATTATGTCTGCAAAAAACAAAACTCCAAAATGTAGAAAGCAATATTAAACATATAAATATAAGTACATCTACACTCAATCTAAATTGTACAAATTTAGGTTTATATATAGACATATATCTTGCTAAAAGATATAAACCTATAAAAGAAATAGTTGAATATCCCCCAGCAAACCATCTCGTAGCTAAAAGAAACCATCCATAAATTGATTGAAAAACAAAAAAAGCAACTAATACTTTTTTAAATGTATCTCTCGATGTATTCAAGACAAAAGTATTTAATACAGGAGTTAAACAATACAGCAAAATATAGGCTTTTACAAACCAAAAATCATCAGGACCACCTAATAGTAAATGTTTCATTCCTTTTATCGTTATATTTTGACCATTATGTAAAAACGCCTCTATGATAAATAGCATTATCCCATAAAATGCTACTTCAAAACATAATGAACAAAAACTTTTTTTCTTTGGTTTTATACCAAACCAACCAGAAAGCATTACAAACACATTTACAGCTATAATAGTAAGCGATTCTAGCAAAAAATATACAAATGTATTCAAAGGAGCTTTGATAGAATCTTCATACCTTGGAAAATCAAAAACCATCAAAAAATGCAATCCCATTATGAACAACATGGAAACTATTCTCAAAAGTTCCATACTTGAATTCCGCTGTAATAATTTACTATCCACCATTACTAACAAATTGTTTTATACGTCTAAAAAAAAGCAAAACCCCTGGTATAAAAGCCAACAACTTTATTACTTTATGTTTGTTCTTAAAATAATACGAAGGAGTTCTACCAATCATTGTTAAAGCAAACATATTCATAGCTGAACATATTTTTTTCTGAAACGAGAAGTCCGGCCGGTCCAGTTGCTGCTCATACATCATTGCATACCCCATTGGGTTCTTTTTCTCCAAAGTACTAGCTCCCAAAGTTAATCCCCCTTCTTGATACTCACAAATAGTTAAAGGAACAGCACGCCATCGTATCTTATACCCCTCTATCGCTATTTGATGTGTTACTATTTGTTCTGGTGCAAATTTCTCGGTAGGCCATACAGGGAAAGGGTATCTACGCAACACCTCTAATCTCCATGCTTCTGTCATATCAGCATCCAAATTATATTGCTTTCGCTCAATATCTGATGCATCAACATATCCCTCCTTAGGAATGATAGGCCATTTTCCTTTTAGAGGCATTCCTTGCGCTGTTACACGTAATCCCCCCACTGCATAAATTTTCTTGTTAGAATCAATTTCATCTATCCAACGACAAATATTTTCTACAAAATCATCCATTACATAATCATCGCTATCCATTTTTATAAGATAACACCCCTTTGCTAATGAAATGCCAGAATTTAACGTGCGAATCAAACCTTGATTTTCCTGAGTATAAAAACGTATAGAAAAAGGTAATTCCTCTTTTAGAAAGTCTTCAAACAGATCAGTCGTTTTATCTACAGATCCATCGTCTATTACCAACCATTCAAAATCAAAACATCCCTGACGTTTTAACGATTTAAACAAACGCGGTAATAAATGAGCTCTGTTATATGTAGCGGTGAATATTGTAAGCTTTACCACAAAAGTATATTTTATAAAAATTTTGTTATTAGCATTTTTATTCTAGTCAGTAATGCCATCAACTTATTACCTTTGAGTCTATAGTAATTATAAGTATAAATCAACAAAGGAATCTCCATTCTTTTATAAACGGCATAATCAAATAAATATTCTTCCACTTTGTTAAAGCCCAAATCTAAATCCATGTATATATAAAGATAGGCAATATCTAACTGGCGTTGATATTGTAATCTAATACCTAAATGTTCAAGTATCGCTTCACGTATTAACTTAAAATTAGCAAACTTATTCCTGTCTGCCTCATAGCTGTGATCGGAATTAGTAATAGACGTTGTATTATACATATATTCCATCAGAGGTTCATCTACAAAACCAGCTTTGTGCTTATAAGCTACAGCCATCAACATTTGCATATTTGCCCCAAACCGCGTTTCAAAAATTTTTTGGTCTTTATATACTTCATCTAAAACAGATCTACGCACCATATAGCTTCCAGCCCAATTGTTCGTTCGTCCAAAGAGAAGATCTTCAAAGATATCTTCATTCCATTTTTCTTTTTCATCCGTAACAAAAAGTGTAAGATTACCTGTCTGATCTCTCTTATAACCATTGCTACGTACACAAGCATACTCAGAATGTTGCCGCATCAAAGTTACTCTTTTTTTAATAGATTCAGGATAAAGCACATCATCCACATCATACACTGCAATATACTCTCCCTGAGCCAATGTTAAAGCACGGTTTGTTACCATACCTATATTATTCTGAGTAAAGCATTTAAGTGGGATACCATGCTCAGCTAAATCTGGGGCAAAGGACTTTGCATATTCAAATGAATTATCCTCCGAACCATCGTCCCCAAACACAACCTCTATATTCTTATATGTTTGCCTAAGGATACAGTCAAAACACTGCTTAATAAATCTCTCTCCATTGTAACAAGCCACAATGACAGTAACTAAATCTTTATAGTACATATTAGCCTAATAAATACATTTCTTTAAATCGTATGTTCTACTTATATATTCTGTGAGTATCCCCTTATAATACATCTTAATATCTTGTTCATGCTCCTGTAACCAAATAAAAGCATTAGTCAAACCAGATGGTTCAAGCAATGATTCAACCGATATAACATAATTAGCATCGGTACCAAACAAGTCTTTTGCAATGCCATGCGCCTTCACAGAATACCCTACCACCAATGTAGGCACACCGGTGGAATATGCAGCAATAGAAGCATGAGTGCGAGCAGCAACTATAAAACGACAATGTGATACTACACTTTTCAACTCGCAAGCATTGCAGTCTTCTTGAAAATAGACACGTCCTGTGTCTTTAAACTTATTGAAAAGTAAAGATAATGGTTTGCGGTCATCGTTATGAGTCCATACTACATGAGGAATCAATATCACAGACATATCTGAAGTAGAAAGAATATGTTCAATCAATGCCTCATAGTTCTGCATAATCATGCCATTACAACCTTCACGCTCAATAATCAACGGACTCACATTTATACCTACAGTATTTCTTCTTATAGAATCTTTCAATGTAACAGTTTCCACAATAGGTAAACGGAAAGCAGAATCTGGATAAAGTACAACATTCTCTACACCTGCTTTCTTCAAAGCCTCATAAGTGATGCTTTCTCGAGCCGTTATCAATTTATAACTATACAGATCTGCAAGCAATGCGTCAGTTATCATCGAAGGTTCAATTGAACATCCAAACAGAACTGTAGGTACACCTGCCTTATGAAACATCTCATTCATTACGCTAAATCGCTCCAAATAGCCCTTGTAACAATAATTATCCCCACCAATAGCAAGACCAATATCACACCCCTTTGCTATCTTGAACACATCGCGATAAATGCTACGATAATATAATTTTTCGTTATGAGTGAGTTTCATCTGTATCAAATATTTTAAATACCCTATTCCCGTGGGCAGTGGCAATGTGGCTTGTTTAAGATCTGCTAATGTATCAAGATGATAAAACTTATCTTCATCAACGTTTTCAGAAACAACTACATATTGGTGTTCTTCACCTATAATTTTTATAATTGAGCGAACTAAGGCTTCGCATCCATGGTTTTTGCTTCCTCCATGAGCATAAAGTGCTATCTTCATATTACCGTCTTCTTAATTGGAGATATCTCTGCCAGATTTTAAGATATATTGTTAACAACAGATTATTGCATAAAAAAAAACTCTGTAAAGGAGAAGATACTAATTTATGGGACATTATTCCACGCTTTGTCAACTCTATAATTAAAGTTTTCACTTTTTGAAAAGATACAGTATCCATCTCAAATAGAGCAGCTGCAGCTAAACTATTTATGCTACTCTGTAATATTTGTTTATTTTCATCAGTTAATGCATTATTGTCTGATACTATTTTTTGGCATTTAAACTGAGTATCTATTAATTGTAAGTAATTCACAGTCTTTCGTGTTACTGAAGAGTTTTCAGTTTCTTGAATGTAGTGATAACCTGTGTTGTTAAATACCACTACCTTATTCACGACATTATAAAAAGAGAGAAAGAAATCAAAATCCTCGCTTAACGACATTTGAGGATTAAATCTAATATTATATTTTAGGATTATTTCCCGTTTTAATAGCTTATTTGACACAAAGCCACAAATGCCAGGACATTCGTTGTAATGACTATTCACCAAAAGTTTTAAAAATTGTGTTCTATCATACTCACCACTCATATCAGGATTAAATGGTGTACATACTCCCTCTATCGTTTCTTTCGTTATCCCCCACAAATACATATCGGCATCTTGTCTGTCTATATGCTTTACAATATCCTCTAGATACCCTACCTCTACATAATCATCAGCATCCACAAATGTGATGTATTCTCCCTGTGCCTTTTCCAAACCCAGATTTCTAGCTGAAGATACACCGCCATTTTCTGTAGTAATATAAACAATTCTACTATCTTCTATTGCAAACATTTCAAGTAACATACCAGAGTTATCTGTAGAACCATCATTGATGATAACCATTTCAAAATCTGTAAACGATTGACTCAATAGAGAGTTTAAACACTTCCGTATATAACACGCTTTATTATATACAGGCATTATGATCGAAATTAACGGTTTATTCATAGATGTAAATTATGATATAAGCGTGATGTTAATACGAACAGTCTCCAATTGACGCACAATGGCAACAATAATATCTTTTGTGCAATAAAAATATATGGATTACGAATCCATCGAGAACGATATTGCCTTACAACAGCAATCATCTTCTTACGCCACTCCTCATATTCAGTAGCTCCACTTATAACAATGTCTGATAGCAGTTTCAAGCAACAGGTGACAAAAATGGCCTCAGCCGGTCTTACCAATCTTGTATGTTTCTTCTCCATATACATCAACACCTCCTCACTGTTAGTCACCTGATCAAACTTTTGAATATTTAGTGTCGAGGTTGTTATACTTCCTTGACGAGTAAAATAACAATAGGTAGGTACATTTATCACTGCGATCTCACTGCATCTATCAAATATTTGAAATATAATAGCATAGTCTTCGTTTGTGCGTCCTTCTGGAAATCTTATGTTCCTAAACAAATCTCGGTGAAACAGTTTATCGCAAACTGACCACCACTTGAACTGTGTTAAAGCTGTATACATCACATCTTCCTTATCAAGTACTTTAGGGTTAGTAAATTGTTCTACTATCCTCATATCTTCCTCACTTGTAACCTTCTGACTCTGGCATATACAAAGCATAGTATTGGTATCACTCAAACCCTTAAACAACCATTCTATATGACAAGGCAAAATCCAATCATCACTATCAACACAAACGATATACTCGCCTTGTACTATATTGAGTCCCGAGTTTCGCGCAGCAGATAATCCACTATTCTTGCGATGAATAACTTTCACTCTTTTGTCAGTGATAGCATACTCATCGCATATTTTACCACACCCATCAGAAGAGCCGTCATCCACTAAAATTATTTCTAAATTGTGATATGTCTGTGTCAATATGCTATCTACACATCTATTTAAGTATGTTTCTACATTATATATAGGTACAATAACAGAAACTAAAGGTAACCGCACTTTATTCAATATTAAATAATTAGTAATAAGAAATATCTTACATTTTTTCTATGAAAATCGCTTCAGCAATCTTATCCCACAAATAAATACGTATCTTATCTATTAATACAGCAAGCACAAACACCGCAAATAATAAGATTATAGTATTCAGTAAAAAATAATAATTATTTTCTGTCTCAAACCACCTCCTAATTGTCTTTGTATAAACAGTATACATTTGTGACTGAGTATGTAATAGGTATACAGCAAATGCCGACGAGGCAATGGTATTAACAATAGAACTTTGAAACCGAATTTTTGAGAAAAATAATAAAAAGGCCATTGAAGCAGCTATAACTAGTGGTGAATTGTATTTGTAAGTAGCATCATAAAGCTGATTCCAGCCTTGGCTAATGCCAACAAATGCTAATGTAGTCGAGATTATAATCAACACTATATATGCCAATACATCTAAACTTTTATAATATTTTGCAAACGACGGTTGATATATACGAATATATCTAGCCAACAAATACAATCCAATAAAAGACATTGTAGAATATCCGTTTGAGAAGAAACCCACACTCCCATAATACCAACCCCATAAAAATTGGAAAATAAAGAAAAGAATCAATGTCGTTTTGAATTGCTTATGCGAAGACTGGTTAACATAAGCATTAAGTATTGGTGACAGTATGTATAAAAGCACATACGACTTTACAAACCAATAATCTTCAAAATTAATCATCATAATTGAAAAAAACGCTGACGCTGGTGAACTAGTTATCCCCCAAAAATTTATTCCTAGAAATGCATTAAATAGAGATAAACTGTTACACAAAAAAACACCGAGTATTCCGAAAAACATACTTTGAAATAAAAGACCTATTAATCCTTTCCGTTTCATTTTTATTCCATACCATCCCGATAATAATACAAACACATTTACACTTATTATAGAAATAGATTCCACTCCCAATCTGACAATACTTAGATATGGATTATTCATTACCTCTACTTTTGTCGGTGCCCCTAGTGAGGCAAAATCAGCATGCACGACCAACACTAATAACATGGCAACAATACGTAATAATTCCATATTAGAGTCACGCATCATTTTTGTATTGCTCATAGTCCCCAAACCTTATCGATTTAACATTACAACCACATTCCTATTTATATCTGTCACCACCACCCTCTCTGTACCAAACATCTTTGGAATAAATAACAGCACGCCTTCATCATTACATATTGTATAAGCATTTTTAGTCTGATTTTTTGCCTCTAGAGAATTTAACAGATAACGTAGGATGTGCTGATGCAAAGCTAATGGCTCATTATTGGTCTTTATATTGTAAACTGCTTGCAAGCGTCCCTTAGGCTCTTCTTGTAGACATACAATCCAATGTCCATTATACTCGTAGACGGTTCTACTAGTATCATCTGATATTATTAAATTGGCAACAGACGCATTTTTAAGAATGGTATTAGAAACATAGTCTTTATATATATTAGGTGACAAATATTGCAACGACTCTTTACCATAATAGAATCCACGTACACGATTATGAAAGTTATGTTTGTCGGGAACAGGCTCTAAATCCATGACCCACCGACTTTTCAGTTCAAATGGTGGAGTTTCCACCACAGCCTTTGTCGATGCATCAATTACTCTTTGAGTAATTGATACCATATAGCCATCATAAGCTTTACTTGTCGTATAAGCCTTCGCCATAGTAGGTATTAAAACAAGTAACAACAGTGCAGAAAACATATAATATACTACATATTTTTTTATTACCCATAGCTCATTACAATAGCGCATTAGAATCCATATACTCACTATAACAAGCCCGAAGAACATACGTTCTTCCTGCATTCCTAGCATTAAAAGAAATATAACCATTACAGTATACACTAACAATGGTAACAGCATATTTTTAATTCCTCTATACCAAATAAATGGAATAACAACTAAAATAACTAATGGCAATACAAATCTCATACTTGCAAATATAACTCCAAACAATCTAGACGTTATCATTTGAATAGTATCCATCTGAGTAGCAATCTCACCATGTCCTATACGATTAAAAGTACCTGGACTAAACAATATTAAAGCCGTGCCCATCCAAAATCCCAAAGTTAAAGCAAAATTAGTTCCACGAAATTTGCTACGATTCTTCATGAACCAAAAGAATAGAGCACCTGACACACCAATAGTTATACTCTCTTGCATCCATCCCACAAAGATGCCAATAAATATAGCTAACGCACATTTCCACATTGAGGTAGCAGGTTCCTCATTGTGCTCAATATAATATAGGATAGCCAATGACAATGTTGCTGTCCACAAATAATTGATACTACCTGTCATCCATAGTACAGTTTGCCCAGGATATGGTAAAAACAGACACATAGCACATATAACAGCACTCAATGTAGGAACAGAAAGTGATCGTGAAGATAAACGTACCAATAAATGCAACAACCACACAAACATCAAGGTATTGCATAAATTAAAGAGCCATCCTTTACCTATCAATGAACAGAATACCTGCAGGATAATATGTGATGTGAAACGACCATTTACACAACAATAGTGATGCCACATTGATGGAATAATTTCCCAAAACGAAATGATCGGAATTGATGTAGGACGTACCATTTCACTATGCTTATCATAATAAAAATGATAAGCAAAATCATCATGAAGGAATGGTGTGTTAGTATTTAACACAAACATCAATACAGCTACCACAACTAACAATACAACATATATTATGTCGTTTCTTTTTATATTCATCTATTTTATAATAGTATTACCCTAAAATATCTTTAATATGATATAACGGACGAGCCTTAACCTCCTTATATATCTTGCCTATATAAATTCCAACCATACTCATACATACGAGAAGCATACCACTACACATCCAAATTGAAAGCAAAATAGAAGCCCAACCACTAACTGCAGAACCAACAATCAGCGAATATATTACGTCTACCAAAATAGCAAAACTAATGATTAGAAATAATATACCTAAATCAAGTATCATATATATAGGTTTGATTGAGAATGATGTGATACCATCAAGAGCTAGATTCAACATTTTTGACAATGTATATTTTGATTCTCCATCTAAACGTTCACTTATCACATCGTCTACTGTAGTTGAAGGAAGTCCAATCATAGGTATAAGACCGCGCAAATACAAATTTTTTTCATGATATTGAGATAGCATATTTAGTGCACGCTTACTCATTAGACGGAAATCGGCATGATTAAATACGCTCTGTACCCCCATCTTTTCTTGTAACTTATAAAATGCTACCGCAGACATCCTTTTCAATAATGGATCTGCGGTCCTTGATACTTTCACACCATAAACTATATCATTACCCTCTTCATAAGCCTTTATCATATTCTCTATAGCATTCAAGTCGTCTTGCAAATCAGCATCTATAGTTATGATTGCATCAGCCCAATCTTTTACAGTCATCATACCTGCCATAATAGCGTACTGATGCCCTACATTATGCGCTAAATTCAATCCTTTGAACCTTACATTTGAAGTATGCACTTGAGAAATAAGTTCCCATGTATCGTCCCTACTTCCATCGTTTACAAACATAATAAAACTATCTGTACTTATTACCTCTCTCTCTATCAATGAGTCAAACAATTCATTTAATCTAGCAACAGAAGATTCTATCACCTTCGCCTCATTATAACAAGGCGATACAATTCCTAGCTTTATCATTTCATGTTAGTATTAAAAACCATAAATTTTTGAATAAAATAATTCAATACAACATATAAACACATACCTATACACATCGCTATATTTTCTTGTATTACAATCGGCTGTGTATCCAATAGCCACATAGTAACAGGCTTAGCTACTCCAAAACCTATAAAATAACAAAAAACCACTGTCATAATAAATTTCAAAACTTGCAACCAGGACTTTTCACGGTTTTTAAACGTAAAGAATTTATTTAAAAAATAACTTACACAACCTCCAACAATATAATTCGCAGAAGAAGAAAACCAATACGAGCATCCTACAAAATTATATAACAGAAACATTGTTCCTGTCCCAACTATGGTATTTATCACACCAACCATAAGAAATCGTATCATGGTAGGATCAAAGATTTTTTTTATCATATATAAATTACTTATATCCTCTATTCTTTTACGCAAATTATTTTACTAAATTTATATGAAAGGCTAATTCGAGAAAATGTACAGATAAGGGAACTATTACGACTTTATTTTAAGAATTACATCACAAATTTTCAACTTAACAAACTCACGTTCTCTATGAGACAATCCAAACAGATAGATATTAAATAGAGTCCATAATATAACAGAGGATACCACTATAAAGAAGCGCAAAATATTCTGCTCCATTATATTGGATATATTGGATATGCCCAATGCCCCAATTACTGACATTGTAGTTACAACTACACATGGAAAAAGACATTCTTTTATATGTTGACGCATAGAAAAAGGCACCATAGCCCTTATGGAAATATATCGCACTACATTTATCATTAAGAAGGCGACAGAACTTACAATGTAAACACCCCAAATTGGACCACCAAGATAAAGCCACAACCAAGTTAATGGAAAAATTGAACCAATAACCAATGAAGCCCTAACAGAATAAGTACGCATACGACCATCTGCCTGAATAAGACGTAATAGTAGAGCTCCAGATTGTACAGCCAACGATTCTATCATTGTTAAACGCAAAAACAACGAAAAATAATTAGGCACATCACCCAACCACAGATATAATAAAGTATCAGCCTCAATAATAATAGGAATAGCTAACAAACACATTAAAAACCAAATAAATTTTGTACCGCGATTATTTAATGATATTACATATTCATAATCTCCGACGGCATAACTTTTCACAAGTTGAGGTCCAAAAGCCATGGAAAAGCTCCCAACAAAGCCCTGTACAGCTCCATTAACAGTAATAGCAATTCCTCTAGCAGCATTAAAAGCAACCCCAAAGAACACATTTATCAACATATTAACTCCCTGTGTACTGAATACCCATGCTGAATGATTCATAAAACTCCAACCTGAAAACAGAGTCATCTCTTTAAACAAAGAATTATCAAACCTATGTATGTGATATGACACATCTGCAAAATGCCTGTGGCAATAAATCATATAAAAGCACTGCATCATCATTTGTACAATCATTTGAAGTAGCGCAAATAAAATAAGACAGTCACCATTATAAGCCATAACCATGAAACAAATACCTAATTTTGCCATAACATCAATTATACTCATATAAGCATACACTGACATATGCTCATGAGCTATTATTGCCGCATTGTATGGAGAACTTAACAACCCAACCACTGTCGTAATAATACCACATTGCAAGACCCAATTTGCGGCTGTCATACGTCCTTCAGGAATCTTTGCTTCTACATTAAGAAACCATACACCTAAGATTTCTAATGCTAAGACAACAAATAACGAGAGCAAAATTTGTACATTGACAGAGGTAGAAAAAACAACTCTTTGGCGAGAAAGATCACCACTTCCCAGCGCAACGGTAATAAAACGGCTTATAGCCCCTGACATAGCACCAGTAATTAGTGAAGTCATACCAACTATACCTCCTATCGCTACATTGATACCATAGTTATCGACACCCAGCGCTTGCAACATAACACGCCCTGTATACAACCCTACAATCATTGTAATGAATGTACGAAAATATAGTGCAATAGTATTCTTTGCTATTCGTTTATTATTTTGAGAAATATCATTCGGCATATTAGTTAGCACCCAATTTTGACACATGGGGTCATGGAAAGCAGCCATGCAAGCACTCACTGTATGACCATCATGCCCCTAACGGTACATAGCCCATACTGAGTTATTTTCTTGAGTAAACTTTAAATTATTTTGTAATATTCATAGGTAAAAGTGACGCATAATCCGTTTCGCCACCGATGAGTTTTCTTAAAATATCCGCTATATATTTAACAGGACGAAGCCCACCCATTTTGCAGGTCTCTATTATAGAGTAAATCAAAAAGGTATTCTTAGCCGCCTTTTCAGAGCCACAGAACAAATAGTTCTTCCGGTCAAGACAGATAGGCTTCATCATCCGTTCAGTGGCGTTGTTATCAATCTCAGCCTTACCGTTCTGCAAACGGCATACAGCCTCCCATTCGTTAACAGCATAACGAACAGCCTTCAGGAACAAAGTTGAAACCTGATTACGGATATCATCAAAAATAGGCTTAAGCTTTTGCCTATAGCTGACGTTTCTGCTTATCAAGTTCATAAAGTTTGGAAGCACGCAGGTTTTTCAGTTTTTCCAAGACTTCGGATAGCAAAGAGATTTCGCCTCAGCTTCAGACTTATCGGATAGAACTTTCGAGAATTAGGTAGCAAGCTTCTTGTTATCCCGATGCATGCTTTTAAGTTCGCAGAAGCTACGGTCAAGCTTTTCCAGAATCAATGCATTGCCCGATTGCTGTTCCTCCTGAAGCCTTGAGAGTTGGGGAGCGCAAAGAATGAATTTCATCATCCTTACAAAGTAATTGGGAAACTAATATGCTGATAGTATCTTGCTTTTCCATTCCTCAAAAAATCATTGTAACTATTTATAGTCGGATTTTAGCATCGGCTAAGCAATATGTAAAAACCGGACGCTAACTATCTAACTCCTCAAATTTTGAATTCTTCGACTTAAATTCAGGAACTATCCACTTCATCAACTTCACCGTTTCCCAAATCTGTACTGAACGGGATAATCTCTCAAATTCATCATATGTTTCCACAATATCCTCATATTCATATCGACGCACCTTAGCTATCTTAATCTTCTTATGATGAGTAGGAATCGTATTTTCTTCATCACTCAAGACCTCTTCATACAGTTTTTCACCCGGTCGTAGTCCTGTAAATTGTATCTCAATATCTTCATTCGGTTTATATCCAGCCAATTCAATCATACGAGCAGCCAAATCTACAATTTTTACCGGTTTTCCCATTTCGAAAACAAAGATCTCATACCCTTCCCCCATAGTGGCGGCCTCCATTACCAGACGACATGCTTCCGGAATGGTCATGAAATAGCGTATGATATCAGGGTGAGTCACTGTAACGGGACCGCCATTTTCTATTTGTTCTTTAAAACGGGGAATAACTGAGCCATTGCTACCCAATACATTTCCAAAGCGGGTAGTTACAAATTTAGTACATCCTTTCACTTTACCCTCTTTAATGGCATAGCTCAAGCTCTGTACATAGATTTCTGCCAGACGTTTGGAGCAACCCATCACATTTGTAGGATTTACAGCTTTATCGGTGGAAACCATGATCATCTTTTCCGCTCCATATTTAACTGCCATATCCGCAACCTGACGGGTACCAGTCACATTGACCAATACAGCTTCACATGGATTTTCCTCCATCAACGGGACGTGTTTATAAGCAGCTGCATGAAAAATAATTTGAGGATGATAGGTATCAAACACCATACGTAAACGCTCTATGACACGCACATCGCCTATCACAGGCACAAAATCAAGATGTGGAAATCGGCGTTCACATTCCAAACGAATATTATGTAATGGCGTCTCGGCCGAATCGAACATAATCAGTTTACGGATTCCAAGATGTGCCAATTGACGACAAAGTTCACTACCAATACTACCGGCTGCTCCCGTAACCATTACTACTTTATCGCTGAATTCATTGGCAACTTCACTCATATTGATATTAATTTCCGGACGTCCCAACAAGTCTTCAATCTTGACCGGACGTACCCATTGATGAAAGTTACCGTTTTCATCCGCTTCGCTGATAGAAGGAGCTATCAAAGTCTTGATATGATTATCCTTGCAATATTGAAGCAAACGAGTTTCCTCTAAACGGGTAGACTCATTATGAGCAAATAAAATACCTTGAATACGGCGTTTACGAATAAGCTGCTGGAAATCTTGTTCATTGGTGAAATAATAAATAGGGAATCCTGCCAAACGACGATGCTTGTAAATAGTTCCATAACAATAGAATCCGATAACCTTATAATGAGAGCTATGTAGTAAACGGGTCTTCAGTGCTACACTCTTATCGTCTGTACCATAAATGAGAATACGCATATTCTCCTTATTCATCAATTCAATTAACGCCTCGTAGACTATCACCATCAACATACGGAAAGTAGACAAAGCAATCAAAGTTAACATTCCATCAAACAAGACAAACATCAATCTCTGATTGGCAGACAATCCGAACGGTTCAATCCACAAGAAAATGGCAATCGCTATACATACCGATTTGAATGATGAACAACAGATCAACGGCCATAAGCAACGCAACTGGGAATAACGAATGGTATTACGATAAGTATGGAAAAGATAGGAAGCTATCGTAGTCGCAATAGCGGCTAAAATCCCAATTCGAATCATAGCCCCACTATCTAAAGACACCTCCGCGTTATAATGTATCCACCAATAAGTAAAACAAGTGGACAATACTGAAATAAACAAATCAATTCCCCATATTATCCAGTAACTAAAGTAAGTTCTACTTATATACTGGATAAAAGCATTCAATTTTTCTTTCATCCCCCAATAATAAAAAGTTCCCCTTATTTCTTATTTTTTTTGTTCGTCTCCGAGTAGTAGCCATCCCCATAGCCATATCCGTAACCGTAGCTATAACCATAGCCGTAACCATACTTTTTCTTTTCAATATGGCTGTCGTTTAATACAATGCACAGATGTTTGAACTTACCTTCCTGATGCAAACGTTCCAACTCCGGAAGATAACGACGATCGAGTTTTCCATCACGGACCACATATAAAGTCAATTCAGCCACACGGTTTACAATCGTAGCGTCCGCTACCACCTGCGCAGGGACATTATCCAAAATTATATAATCATATTTTTTCTTCAACTCATCTACCAATTTCTCCAAACGATCGCTCATCAGAAGTTCGGAAGGATTAGGAGGTACAGGGCCAACCAACAACATATCTACAGCAGGATGAATCAGCCCCTTGTCCAGTATATTGTCTATATCATCATGCAAGCCGGAAAGATAAGTACTCAATCCTTCTTTATGTTTGACACCCACTAATTTAGCTTGAGTCCGTTTGCGCAAATCAGTATCTACCAATACTACTTTCTTTCCGGCTATAGCCAATGCCACTGCCAAGTTTCGAGACACAAAAGACTTTCCTTCACCGGGCATGGTAGACGTAAACATAATTACACGAGCGTCCTTTGCTACAAAATTGATGTTTGAACGCAATAAGCGAAAGGCTTCAGAGATAAGATCATTCTTATGTTCATCTACTACTATGGAATCATCTGCCACTTCTTCCTTACGGGAAGGAATCTCACCCAACACCGGAATGGTGGTATAATCTTCTATGTCCTTACGTCCCCGAACGGAAGTATTCCATAGCATCAACAACACTTGTATCCCCAAAGGAATAGCTAATCCCACTGCTAAAGCAGCCAGCAAAAAAGTTGTAGAATGAGGGGCAATAGGCGCATTAGAACCAAATGGAGACTCCACAACCCGAATATTAGCCTCCGTTACAGCTAACTGAAGCGCATTCTCTTCACGCTTATTCAGCAGGAAAGTATACAATGCCTCTTTAATGGATTGCTGGCGGATAATACTCAACGCCATCTTTTCCTGCTTGGGCACTGCTTGAATCTCAGTATTAATCTGATGTTCCACAGCCCGTGTCCTATCCAATCGTAGACGAAGATTTTTGATATAATTATCCATTGAACCGGAAATTACGGTACGCATCTCCGCCAAATTCTTATCAGCCGTCTGGACTACCGGATTTTTTTCTCCGGATTCAGCCAACAGATGGTTACGCTGAAGCATAAGTTCATTGTAAGCGGTAATCTGGTTTTGCACACTTGCATCCCCTACTCCGGAAACATTAGGAATCAGTTGATTGTTGCGGGTCACATCCATCAAATAACTCTTAATGGATTGTGCAATAGACAATTCTGTTTCCATCTGCAAGGTTTCACCTTTTACACGACTGCTCTCAGCCAGATATTGAGAGCCGTTACCTTCTGTACCTATAATACGATTGCGCTGTTTAAAGTCTGTCAATTCTTCTTCTACATCTCCCAGTTCCTTGCCGATCACCGCAATGCGTTCGTCTATGAATTTAGCCGTATTTACAGCTATACGATTTTTATCTTCAATAATCGTTTCGTTATACACATTTATCAAAGCACTCAATATCGCATCGGCACGTGAAATATTATTGCCAACACAGGTGATTTGTACCATCGTAGTCCCCATACCCGCCAAAGAAGTAGAAATACCTCCTTTATAAATAGCCGTAGCCGCTTCCGGACTCATACGTTTCACTAAGACAGGCTTACCTATATATGTAGAGAGGTTCTCAGGTTTCAAATTGACAATCATTCGTCCCGCTTCTGTCTGTAATGTGTCTCCATAGGCATGATTACCATTTATTGAGAGCTTCTTTCCTCCTACGACAAGATTGGCAATCGTGTAGTTTTTTACATCCAGCGGAGTGACATTCATTGAAACAAAAGAGTGATAAGGATCAAAAAAAGTCACTTCAACCGGAGATTCTGCAAACAAGGAAGTATTACGAAAAAAGCCGTCTTCCTCATACGACACATCCAAATGCAGACGATTGACTACCTCACGTACCAATTGATGTGAGCGAAGGATATACATTTCATTTTCAACCCCGCTTCCTGTTACTCCTCCCTGAAGTTCCAGCATGGCGGATATATCCGAATTAGCTGTTTTTCCACCGGTCTTCACTAACATGACGGCCTGACGCTGATAAACAGGAACCAGTGTACGAGTATACAAGTAAGCAGCACTCACACAGACAATTACAGAAATGGCAAACCAATACCAATTAGCTATGATCAATTCTACAACATCCCGTAAAGTGATATTAAAACCACTCTCTCCAGCCGTTTTCTCCTTGTTTTCTTGAGTATATTCCATTTTTATTTTGCAAGAATAAAGATTAATGACAGTACGGAAGCCAACACACCTATAATACTACTACCGGCAGATAAGTAAGTCAGTGCAGAACTTCCCTTCACATTAATTGATTTATTGGGCTCTACGTAAACCACGTCATTTTGTTGCATATAATAAACCGGAGAATTAAAAATGTCTTCACTGGAAGTCAAATCTACCGTATAGCTCTTGCGCTCTCCGTTTTCTTCCCGAATCACCTGTATATTATTCCGTTTCGCTGTTGGCGGCAAATCACCGCCTAGCCCTATCGCATCCAAGATAGTCACCCTGTCGCTAGGAAGTTCTTTCACACCGGGACTGTTGACTTCTCCCAAAAGCAAAATTTTCGCTCCCTTAAAACGGACTTCTACCGTCGGATCTTTGATATACTCACCTTCTATCAACTTATTCTTGATTACCCCTGCCAATTCCAAACGTGTAAGACCGGCTACATGTATTTTTCCCAAAACAGGTACTTCAATATCGCCATTCTTATCCACCAGAAGTCCTTGCAGTTCTTGCGAAGCTCCGCTAGTGGTGGATGAGCCCAACACCTGACTATTGGCAAAAGGTGTCAACAACTCCGGTGCCTTGCTATTAATAGTAATATAAAGCTGGTCATCCGGCTTGATATGCAATTCATAATCATCAAGTACTTTCTGTGAACTCGGGTCTAACGAATTTGCACCCTGCAGATAAAGCATTTTTTTAGATGAGACACAGGAGGTCAGCCCTCCTGCAAGACACAAGAGTAGCAAAGAGTTTGCTAGAAATTTTTTCATGAAAATATTTTTTTTGATTATTCTGATACCGGCTCTACACATCCCACCGGTATATCCACACATGCACACCCCAACATAGTTAACCGGACAGCAACTTTAGATTTGCCGTCCACATTCACCAACTCTCCTTCCAAACCCGCCAAAGGTCCTTTTATCACCCGTACCTTTTCTCCCGGTGCCAACGGCGATGTACTCATACTGATCGTTTCATCCGAATAATCGAGCATAAATTTGAATCGCAACATTTGTTGGTCAGGAATAACAGCCGGAGTACTTTCCCCACGCAGTACCATATAACGGCTGATAGCGGACAGCGTCAACACTTCTTTTTGTTCTTGAGGGTCAACATGGACAAAAATCATCATCGGAAGTAAAACGCGATCTACCACTTTACGACGATCACTCCATTTATGAACCTCTTGTTGAATAGGAAGGAAATTTTCAATCCCCATTTTCGTTAGCCGCTCACTCGTTTTTTTCTCGTGATATATGCGTACAACCGCCACTAGCCAGCGTTTTGAGCGCGCTACGCTTCTGCCAATCACAGTTGTTGGCAGAAGATTTTGATCGTCATTTTTGCTAATGATCATGTATATTTACCCTTCATTTCTCCGTTATTTTTTGGACAACGGAATGAATTTGGGTACAAAGATAGATAAAATAATAAATAACAAACAAGAAAAAAACTTTCTTTTTACTCACAAATCAAAATATGTGAGTAAAAAGAAAGTTTTGGACATAAAAAGATTATTTTTCTACGCAGCGAACGAAGCAAGCATCCTTACCGTCACTTGTACCCCAACTACCCATAGGATAAAAATCGAATGTAAAATAATTGAAATCCCAGCCTACATTGTCTTCCGGTGTACCATTTACCATATTCTTTCCGGTCTTATCATACCAGTATATCGCACCAGGACGCATATAGATGTCATAAAACAATGGACAGTCATTGACACCATTAGGATAAGCAGCACTTACATCAGTCGGCTTGAAATATGTATTTCTACTTGATGCATATCGCAAAATTCCCTTATATTGATTTTCCGCTAATTCCCCTCTAGAATCTTTCCTATGACCATAACCGGAAGCACCTATCGGGAAAAATAGATTTTTTCCTGTTTGTTCGTTATAAACAAAACATCCTCTCATTCCACGTATCTTTGAGGTTGTGTAATCATAACCGTACACGTCATTTAGATCATCAGCAGTTTCTTCTGCCCCATCTCCATATAACACTCCATATCCCTGTTTTATATCATCACTATCAAACAATGCCTGATAATCCGAGGCACTGGCAACCTTCCAGCCGGTTTTGGGTTCCGTAAAATCTTCATTCCGGGTTATATCACTCCACCTCTTCTTTTCACCACTTCCGGCTATTGTAAAGAAGCCATCTTCAGGGTATGACTTTTTAAAATCCTCAGGTACGACATTAACCCAATATTCTTTGGGATTCTTATTATTCAACGCATCAATAGGGTAGGTCCAATTACCACGCCCGAACAGAGAGCCTTCATCCAGCGGAGATTCCGCTTCTTCCGTCTTTGTCCTCATATTCTTGGCATGCCATCTCGTTCCACCGGCTATCAAGTCATCCGGACTATCCCCCTGCCGTACAAATATAAGGTGATAGCAAGTATAGTTGTGGTATTCTACCCTTATGATGGCATAACGAGAAGTATTGGCATCACACGTCCCGTCAAAATTGACATTAAAATCAATCTCAGAACCGGTTTTCCCATATACGGTATCTTTTATGCATTCCGACATTCCACTCCCTTTGTCAAGGTTGATAACCCGCACTGAACTTCCATCGCTGTTGCAATGCCTTACAATATATGCCTTCCACGGGCCTTCTGACACAAATGTCTCAAATTTGGTTGCATTCTCTTTTGGCAAGCGTTTCAACACCACATGAAACGGTTCACTCTTTCCGCTGCTACGATATATGCCTTTGGGATTGACAATACGGCGCACTTGATAAATGGTTACCATATTTTCAAATGGTTTTTCCAAACCTTTCAGTTTGGTAGTAATTTTGACTTCTGCCTTCCGATGATATGCGACATAAGGATTGTTACCGGTATAAGCCGTTTCTTTTATCAATTGTTTGGCACGCGTATACATAGGTATAAAGATATTGTATGTATTCGCTTCGGTAGGATGTTGTTCCACACGGTATGTGTCTGTCGAATCGGAACCGGTTGTAGTATGTTCTCCCACACTCATGTCTGTATATGTACGTTCTCCTCTTTTAGGAGCTTTTTCATAATGCTCTTTATTAGAATCCACGTTTACCGAAGTGGTCGTTTTGCGAATAACCAGATCTACAGTCTTATGCAATGAGAGGAAACCATTCCACTGATTAGCATTCCCTTTGTCCATTTGGGAGTAATATATCAAGCCACTCGCATTATACGGAGCCCAACGGTTATCCGCAATTTCCGCCTTGATGTATTCAATTTCACGTCCACCTGTATTTACTTTGATAGGGTACATCATTGAATGATTATACAAATATGATATGAAATAGGGTTCCGGAGTTATAACACCTGGTTCCGGTTCCTCATATTCGATATGCCAGTCTACATCATTGGCAAAATTTTTGAATCTGAGCGTCAGTTTGTAATGACAGTTGCGCTTGGCGTTATAGTCTTTGTAAATATCCTGACCAAGCATGAACCGATATTTGATAGAACCATTGCCAATTCTTTCTGAATTAATGGATACATAATATGCATCTACTTCTACATATGTACCATACGGCATACCATCCTTAAATTTATAACCGGGATCTCCCGGCATTCCAGGAGCGTCAAGCCCGTCTTTTCCATCAGCGTCCTGCCGCTTGTCCTTACCTTCCCCCTGCATATTCTCATAAAAGTATACAGCAACGGAGTCTTCATGATGGGAACCATAATAAGGTTTTCCCCGTGTGATACGCGGGCCGTTATATTCATGGTCGTAAGCTGTAGGCAAGCTGCCTTTATAGTATTTTAGTTCCTCACCGTCCAACAAAGTTTTATCCAGTCCGTATCCCTCGGCACCTACATTATTATCCTTCCCCAAATAACATTGCATCGGAATATCCTTTATCTGTACCGACCTGAGATACACAAAAACACCTTCTTTCAGACGGCTACCGTCATAAGCAATTGTAAGCTTCGAAGCAGCCCGGCGCAACCATGAATGCAGGTAGATGCTCGGTCTGTTGATGGTAAGAGGTTCGTTTTCAGGCTGGTCTTTCTTGGTCGATGTGAAATATCCAAGCATCTGGCTGTTTTTGCCTACTTCACCGGAAACATTATGCCAGGTTAACGGAATACGCTTAAGTCCGTCTATGGTCTTGATATAATCGGAATATTTCTTGGCTAGAAGATCGGGAACATTGGCAACAGCATAAATATAGTATCTGCCAAAAGGTATTTCTTTTAATTTGAAAGTGGCACGTGGAGTCTGTGTCTCTGCAGATATTTTATTGTCTGCGTCTGCGTCCACACGTTTCTCATCGGTTATTTCAAAATCCAGAATCTGACGGCTTTGATTCTCCACAAGGTTTCCGCTTTCATCATACAACAAGACATAAAGTGTCTCTATTTCTTTAATCGCATCTCCTGCCGCCCTTGTGCTCTGCGTAAGCCCCGAAGCCATAGGACGGAAATCTATGGTGGCAGACACCGTGCTCTGCCCCTCTCCGGGTGATTCCGTTCTTTCAAACCAGTCGTCCACACAACTTGCCATACTGAGGACAAGTATGAACAGAAATGTATATAATATATCACGTCTCATCATCTTATCGTATTATCGTTCTTTCTTAGTATGTTACTGTCGTTTCATTTATAATCCGAAATCCGGGTTAAGAACAACCTCGCTATAAGGTATTACATCCACTTTCACACCCTCCTCCCAAAAAGTGACGTCAACCAGTATATGAGTATTGCGGAAAAGGGCTTTCAGATTCGGAAAAAGCCGGGTAAACAATACTTCTTTCTCTTCTGAGGTCCCGTTTTCTCCTTCAAGATTCTTCTCTGTCAGATGAAGGGTCATCGTATAGGCTTGCTCTCCATATTCTTGCGTTCCATCTTTGAGGTTCTTACTTTCCGGGAGATAAAACACGGGGAACATTTTTTCACCGGGAGTGGGAGCTTCATTCACATGATATGTAAGACCGGGAACAAGAGTCGGGGAACGAACAATGACTGCCTCGTGAGCCTGCCCGGAAGGAATATCGTAATCCTGTATCCATCCTCTCCTATCCGCCAGCGTCACATCCTCCGGATGCTTTTGTGACTCATCCGCCACTTTTTTCATCCAATCAATCCAAAAGAACTGCTCATCTTCAAAAAGCATCTCCTTTTCCTTTTTATGAGGGATCAGATAGGTTTTCCCCACTATTCCGGAAATAGTAATTGCATCCACACTGACAGCATTTTCACGTTCGTTCGTAAAATGGAATGCGAATTTGGTAGCAGCACGAACCAAATAGAACTGCCGTTCTACCAGACTCTCCGCATTGACCGGAACATCATATACCGAACTCATAGGAATGGGGTTCCTATAATCAGGAGTGAAATACAATTCGTCCACAATGCTCCTGAATGTATTATCACCGACTGTCAATGTTTCCAATTTTCCATGAAGTTCGGAAGATACACTCTCTTCGTTAGCTATCAGGTATATTTTCTTCGTTTCATTCCGTGTCACCTCTAATATTCTGAAACACTCGGTTTGAGGGAAGTTACCGAAATCAACATAGACGTTATGTTCCACACTGCCGTCCGCATGGAGGACAACAATGCGTAACGTGTACATATATTCGACAGAGTTATCCGCAGAGATATCAACCGCACGGGTTTTATCAAGAAGAGCGGTATGCAGGATGAGTGTAGCGGTAGAAGTATCCGGCTGTACTTCGTCCATACAGCCATTCTCTCCGCTGCTACACGCTGCCAACAGTAATGCCCAACCGGCAAATGCTGCCATCCAGACTGTATATCGCGATATTTTTTTCACTCTATATCCACATTAGAACGTACCACTTTCCATGAAAGGATTTGTATCACTGTACTTACCCATTTATTGTCTTCGTCAAGAAAAAATGTCATATTATACTCATCTGCCCGGTCGAGAAATTCCTGTTCGGACATATTCCTGTTACATTCGCCTCTTACCAACAGAGCGTAGTCAATAACGGGAATGGAAACGACTAGTTTTCCTTCCGTAGTATGAATTGTCAACATCGGACGTGAGTACAGGTTCCAGTCTCTTTTCACCAGCCTGCTTACCGTAAGTTCTGCTACGGCAGCCTTGACTGTTGTTACAGCACGGTTCCCGACTTCGGGCATTACATCCACACCGGATTTTGTTAGTACATCAACACCAGCTTCGCCCGAATAGGTGGACCAAGCACGATAGGTAATCGGCTCATCATTGATCAATGAGTTATCATGTGCCATCCAGCCGTTCCGGTCTTCAATGCTAAAGACAAAGTCGTCAGCGTTTATATCTTCTCCGGAAAGATGCTGAAGCACCACACGAAATACGTTCGTATCCTTCGTCAGGGGCATGACATATGTATACTCGCCCCCATCATCATTTACAGGCAGACTGACATCGAGAGTGCCATGAAACAATGGATGTAAGTCTTTTCTAGAACAAGTGATACGTTTTTGAGTACCTGTTGCTTCGTCTGTCTCCAAATCATATTGCCGTTTCAACTTACAATGCAAATCTTCCAAATGGCATCTATGCGATACGTCGGGCAAAGTGAAGGATTCTTCGTTATCAAGTCCGCACCATGCGACAAGATGGTAATCACCAGGATCAAGGTCAAGAGACATGGTATAATCACCTGATGCAAGGATACTGCTTTGTTCGGCAGACTGCCATACCAGCTCTCCTTCAGGATTGAACGCGTAGAGTCTGACAGACTTCACTTCATGAGCAAAAGCATCGGCAAACTTCAGATTCATATCATAACGGAATTTCAGACGGTAGCGCACGGAGCAATCGCCTTCTTCGTTATAAATCATACTATCACACGATACGAACAGGAAAGCATGCACTACGACTGTCAATGCTGCTATTCCCCAACATTTGATATAAGACAGTGTGTTCATTATCTATCATTTCTTATTAATGACCAATATATATAGTCTACGGGTGGAACCGCAGTGGAAATTTCTAATTAACCTCAAATCCGCAACTAAGCTCTTCAGCGTCCTTCTTGCGTCTAAACGTC
>ERZ791744.364-NODE-364-length-48248-cov-5.195423_pt1 | contig 48248 bp, 34 predicted proteins | sample MGYA00510039_ERZ791744 | MGnify/ENA primary metagenome ERZ791744 (study PRJEB30046, sample SAMN00791969) | human gut metagenome | study: EMG produced TPA metagenomics assembly of the A metagenome-wide association study of gut microbiota in type 2... | reverse complement strand
GCGTAGCCCCCGACAGGGTCTAGGGGCGGTAGCCCCAGTAATATAGCCCCTTTCCTGGGGAAAGGGGTTTGGGGATAGGGATAGAGAATTCGCACTATCTTATAAAAAACAGACTTTTTCTACAAGCTGACCCCATGCCGACAAGGCACGGGGTATCGGTTTATCTTGTTGAAACCGACAGGCTGCTGCAGCTGATAACGGAAAATGATCAAATTTAGCTAATTAACCTAAATTATCGTGTGTAAATTGTGCTATTTATACAAAACGGTTTAGCTAAATTACTGCAATTTGTTTATTGACTGGAAGACTGCGGATTTGTTATAATATTATATGTAACAATTCGCAAAAACCCACTTTCGTGTGGGAAATTTACAGGAGGATCATAAATGAAAAAGTATACTAAGGCAATTGCCGGTGCAATGGCACTCGTATCTGCCGTTACTGCTTTCTCAGGCTGTTCCGGCAGCGGCACACCTGCCGCAAGCGGAGCAACAAGCAGTTCGACCGCTTCAACAACAGGCGAGACACAGAAGCAGATGTCGGAGAATGAAGGCGTACAGAGCGCTGTAGGCAACGTATCGGCAGCTGAGAACTATAAGGACATCAAGGTTGACACAAAGATCAAGTGGATGGCCTGGTGGGACATTCAGGAAGCATCTCCCGCAGTAGAGGTATTCAAGAAGCTCTACGGCACACCTGCAAACAAGCCTAAGGGCTATGAGTCGGTTGACGATGCAAACGTATTTGTAAATATAAAGGTTACAACATATGCAGACAGATACACAGGTCTTGCAAAGCTGGTACAGTCTGATGATTCGCCCGACTGCTTCCCCTTTGAAATATGCAACTACCCCTACAGCGTATATCAGAACCTTTTCCAGTCGCTTGACGGTATAATCGACTTTACAACAGATGACTGGGCTGACTATAAGGACGCTATCGACAAGTTCAACTGGGGCGGAAAGAATTACTGCCCGATTATGAGCCTTGCCCCTACAAGCTACCTCTGGTACAGAAAGAGCGTTGTAGAAGAAGCCGGTCTTGACGACCCTTGGGAGCTTTATGAAAAGGGCGAGTGGACATGGTCAACATTCATGGAAATGGCAAGAAAGTTCTCCGATCCCGAAAACGGCAAGTATGTTCTTGACGGTTATAACCCCGAAGATAGCTTTGTCTGCACAACAGGTACACCTCTTGTAAGCCTTGAGGGCGGTAAGCTGGTAAGCCATATGAATGACGCAAACATTGAAAAGTGCATTGATATGCTTCGTTCATTCGATAACACACAGGAACAGCTCCGTTACCCCAGAGATACCGAGAACAGCTGGACACCCAGCTATAATGAATGGGCAGACGGCAATACGCTCTTCTTCGAGGACGGTTCATGGAGATATGAAGAAACATGGAGAAAGTTCAAGAAGAAAAACAAGTGGGAAGATGATGAAGTCAACTTTGTTCCGTTCCCCCAGATGGACGGCGCAGACAAATATTATCAGAGCATGAAGCAGGATTCTATAATGCTCGTTGCCGGTGCTAAGAACATTGACGGTTATAAGGCATGGATCTATTCCAACTTAGTAGCTTCAAACGATCCGGAAATCGCCAAGGCAGGCAGAGAGCAGTCAAAGGAAGAATATGACTGGTCAGATACACTGCTTGACAGACTTGATACAATGAAGGATCCCAAGACATTCTCAGGAGTGTTTGATTTCAAGAACGGTATCGGTCAGGATATTGCAACCAAGGACAACCAGGATAACCCCGTAGAGCAGCTCACAAAGGGTCCCTACATGACAGGTGAATCCTATACGTCGTTCCGTGCTACGTACCAGGGTCAGATAGACGCTCGTCTCGCAGAACTGAACAAGACGGTTGAATAATAATCATAAAACTGCTGCGGCGGCTCTTAGAAAAGAGCCGCCGTGTTTTTTTGAAGGTATTGCGGTAGGTGCGTTTGTCGATGACAAAAAGTCGGGAAGGTATCTCAACGCACCGTTCTTTACAGGGCTTACTCTAAGGCAAGCGGTAGAGAAGGCGGAGAGGGAATTTGACAGTCCGTATGATAAGTAAAAAATCGGGACGCATTGTGTGGTGCGTCCCGATTTTAATATCTTAGTCAAAATAAAATCAGTTCTGGTTTTTGCTGATTTTGTCGATTTTTTCTGAGGTCTGTGCGATTTTTGAGCTGAGTGATTTTACTGTAGCGATGTTGGTTTCAATCTTTCCTACCGCTAAGGTGATTTCCTTATCAATAGCGGAAATTGATGAACGGACACTGCCAAGCACATCTTCAATGCTCCGTGTCTGGTTTGAGGTCTGCTCGGCAAGCTGTCTTACCTCCTGCGCTATTACGTTGAAGCCTGCGCCTGCCTCGCCGACGTGCTTTGCTTCAATAGACGCATTGAAGCCGAGCAGGGTCATCTGTGTAGCGACATTCTGTATGTACTTAAGTATAGAGTCGGTCTGTGCGACAGCCTTTGCCGACTCGGAAGCCTTTTCGCGAAGTGTGTCGAACTCTGCGGAAAGAACTTCGATAGCGGAATTGAGATCGTCAACGTTTCCGTTTATATCCTCGTAGTCGGAATGTACTTCATCGAAAAGAATATCCGCTTCTTTATGCTCCTCGGTTATGCGGTACTTTTCGTAGCCGACCTGTGAAAGCGCCTGAGCCATCTTGTATAAAAGCTCGGCGGCATTGTTTACCTTTTCTTCGGAAACTATCGGTACTTTCTTTACAGCCTCTACATATTCATCGGGATCAACGTCGATCTCCTTTGCTATTGCACGGAACTTGTCAAGATCCGGCTCTTCGGTAAGAACCTGTCCGCCTATAAGCGAGCCGAGCTGTTTACCGTTTACGATTATCGGGGATGCAAAATCGACAAGTCCGCCGTGGCAATAATATACTGCAGGCTTACCTGTTCTGCTTGCCTGCTCGCCGCCCTTAAGGTCGCAGAGATTGCAACGCTCACAGCCTACGCTCGATTTTCTCGTATAGTTCATGCAGAAATCGGTAGGACATGAAAGCTGGGTAACGGGACCGCTGCTATCGGTAGCCAATGCAGCCATACCGGTAGCCTTTGCAAATGCGTCCTGCAGGGACTGCAGCTGCGCTCTGTCTATAACGTCAAGTAAAGTAATTTCTTTTTCAGCCATTGTAATGACACCTTTCCTTTTCTATGTTGTACAAGGCGGACAATTGTTTATGAAAATCTGTGAAAACAACTGCCTCAATTAAGATTATACTCCGATTTAGATAAAAATGCAATACCAACGGAGAGTGATTTTGTTAAAATGAACAAGAGAAATTGAAATATTTAGTTATTATTTCCGATTTTTCTTTCTTCGACATAAAGGCAGACAAATTTCGCTTGATTTTGAAAACAAAATATGATATATTTTTAAATAGGAATAAGAAACTATAAAAATAGCCACATACTGAAAATCAGACTGCGTGGCTGAAAGGCGGAAAAACATGAAGATCCTTTATGCAGCAAGTGAAGCTCAGCCGGTAGCGGCTTCGGGCGGACTTGCGGATGTTGCAGGCTCACTTCCCAAAGCACTCGTTGAAGAGGGCCATGAGGCTTGCGTTGTAGTACCTCTCTATGTGAATACGATAAAACAGCAGTGGCGTGATCAGATGACGTATGTTACTAATTTTTCTGTGCCGGTAGGCTGGAGAAATCAGTATTGCGGACTTTTCACGGCAAAGATAAATAATGTTACATATTATTTTCTTGATAACGAGTATTATTTCAAGCGTGATTTCGGACTTTACGGTTATTATGACGATGCGGAAAGATATGCTTTCTTCTCCCGTGCCGTTCTTGAAATGCTCAAGGTCATCGATTTCAAGCCGCAGATCATCAACTCGAACGACTGGCAGTGTGCTCTTATACCTGTATACTACAGCATTTTCTACAGAAACGATGAAAAGCTGTGGGGCATAAAGAATGTATTCACTATACACAACATTCAGTACCAGGGAAGATACGGTATGGAGATACTTGAAGATGTTCTGGGTATACCCAAGCACTTCGCTTCTCTTATGGAATATGACAGGGATATAAACCTTATGAAAGCCGCTATTGAGGTTTCGGACAAGGTCACAACGGTATCTCCGACATATTCGAAGGAAATACTCGACCCGTGGTTCTCACACGGTCTTGACAGGGCGCTTTCGGACAAGCAGTACAAGACCTGCGGTTTCCTGAACGGCATAGACACGGATATGTACAACCCTGCTACAGATCCTTCAATCCCTGCAAACTTCACGGTTTCAAAGAAGGCAGGCAAGAAGATATGCACGCAGAAGCTGCTTGAAGAAGTAGGACTTCCCCAGGGTGATGAGCCGGTTCTCGGTATGGTATCAAGACTTGTTGAGCATAAGGGCTTCGATCTTGTAAAGTGTGTGTTTGATGATATAATAAATCTCGGCTACAAGGTAGTTATATTAGGCTCGGGTGAGGCTCAGTACGAGCAGTTCTTCCACGAGATGCGCTGGAAATATCCCGACAGAGTGGCATTCACCTGCGGATATATCCCCGACCTTGCAAAGAAGATCTATGCCGGAGCGAATATGTTCCTTATGCCCAGTAAGAGCGAGCCGTGCGGACTTGCACAGATGATCTCTCTGCGTTACGGCACTATCCCGATAGTACGCAAAACGGGCGGTCTTGCAGACAGCATAGTTGACTGCGGAGATGAGAACGGTACAGGCTACACCTTCCAGTCGTACAATGCTCACGATATGCTCTATGCGGTAAAGAGAGCGAAGGATTGCTACTGGAACAAGACAGAGTGGAATAAGCTGGTCACCAGAGCTATGAAGGCGGATTTCAGCTGGAAGCAGTCGGCTAAGCTGTATATCGGTCTTTACAAGGAGCTTGCAGGAGAGCAGTAAGCAATAAAAATCAATATGTACGGGCAGTCGCTTCTATGGAACGTCACTGCCCGTCATTCGTGTAACCGAAAAATTTAATGTGTTAAAAGAGAAAGAGGACAAAATGTTAATTGCGATAATCGCTCTTGTGATAGGCACTGCACTGTATGTTATGAATATGGTCGGCGTGAACATCAATGCAAATGTTATATGCTCGCTCGGCGTGCTGATAGTGGGATTCGCTATGCTGATAAAAGGTGCGGATCTGTTTGTTGAGGGTGCGTCAAAAATTGCGGCTAAATTTAAGATTCCACAGATAGTAATAGGTCTTACGATAGTGGCGATGGGTACTTCTGCACCTGAGGCGGCTATCAGTATAAGTGCGGCATTTCAGGATGCGGCGGCTATTTCGATAGGTAACGTGGTGGGCAGTAATATTATGAACATACTGCTGATACTCGGCGTCAGCGCACTGATAACAAACCTGAAGATAAAGCCGAACACGCTTAAATTCGAGATACCGTTTGTTGTATTCATTACAGCCGTATTACTGCTGCTCGGCTGGATAGGCGGTGGACTTGACAAGATAGACGGCGTGATTATGCTGGTGCTTTTTGCGGCGTTCTTAGGCTATCTGTTCTACCTTTATAAGAAGGGTGACGACAGCTCGGCAGATGAAGTGCCGCAGCTTACCGAAAAGGACAAGATACCTGTTCTGATACTTATCACTCTTATAGGACTTGTGAGCATCGTACTCGGAAGCGACCTTACGGTTGCGTCTGCAAAGAGCATAGCACAGGTAATAGGAGTGGACGACAGGACTATATCGCTGACCGTTGTTGCATTCGGCACATCACTGCCGGAGCTTATAACCTGCATTGCGGCTTCGCTCAAGAAGAAATCCGATATTGCTATAGGCAACATAATCGGCAGTAATATTTTCAATATCTTGTTCGTTGTAGGTCTGGCGTCAATATGCTCGCCGAGCGTGCTGACCTTCGGTGAGGCATTTATCATTGATACGATAGTTGCGATAGCTACTGCTGTACTGCTGGGTCTGCTCGTTTTACGCAAAAAGGAGCTTACAAGAGCGGGCGGTATAATTATGCTCGTTGCTTACGCAGGATATTTTGCGTATCTGTTTATTAATCCGTTAGGGCTTGCGTGACAGGAGGAAATATGGTATTTGAAAAAATAAGAAAAAATGACCGTGAAGAATATCTCGCTATGGAGCATGATTTCTATCATTCTCCCGCCGTGCTTCATCCTATACCCGATGAAAACCATGAGCGCACCTTCAATGTGCTGATGGAGGATTCGCCGTATGCGGTGTGCTATATGTTCCGCAGTGACGATAAAAAAGAGGTTTACGGCTTTGCACTGCTTGCACTTACTTATTCAAACGAGGCGGGCGGTATTGTGGTGTGGCTTGAGGAGATATATGTAAAGCCGGAGCATCGCTGTAAGGGCATAACCGGAGAATTTTTTAAGTTTATTGAAAAGGAATATGCCGATGCTGCAAGAATCCGTCTTGAAACAGAGCCTGACAACGAAAGAGCGGTAAGACTGTACGAAAGAAACGGATTCACAAAACTCGGCTATTCGCAGATGTATAAAGATAATTAACTTAAAAAATGTGTAAACGGTGTGAAAACGCAAAATTCGTTGTTGTATATCCACAAAAAAGTTTTCAAAGTTTGGAATAACTAATGGTTGATTGACGGTCGTAAATTTGGTATAATATAGGAGTATTAAGCGGCTTATAATGCCGTATCGGAGGTACATTATATGAAGAAAACGACCAAAAAGATTTCAGTAGCCGCTCTTGCTCTTGTAATGGGTGCGACAGCGTTTACGGGTTGCTCGGGAAGCACGAATTCCACACCCGGAGGAACGGACAGCGCCGCATCAACAACAAGCGGCGGAGCAGCTACCGGCAGTCAGAAGAAAATGTCTTCTAACGAAAATGTAAAGAGTGCCGTAGACAACGTTTCTGTAGCGGAAGATTACAAGGACATTAAAGTTGATACGAAACTCAAGTTCATGGCGTGGTATGATATTCAGGAGGCATCGCCTGCGGTAGAGCTTTTCAAGACGCTTTACGGAACTCCTAAGAACAAGCCCGAGGGTTATGAATCAGTGGCTGACGAAAATGTTTTCGTAAATGTTAAGGTTTCCAACTACAATGACAGATACCTTGACCTTACAAAGCTGGTTCAGTCGGATGAATCACCCGATACATTCCCTTTTGAAACATCCAACTACCCTTACGGAATCTATCAGAATCTTTTCCAGACAATCGACGGTGTTGTTGATACAAATACTGAGGATTGGGCTGATTATAAGTCGATCATAGACAAGTTCAACTGGGGCGGTAAGGTTTATACGCCTATTGTTGACGTAAACCCTGCAACTCTGCTCTGGTACAGAAAGTCCATCATTGAAGAAAACGGTTTTGACGATCCCTGGGAGCTGTTTGAAAAGGGCGAGTGGACATGGTCAAAGTGCATCGAAATGGCAAGAAAGTTCACAGATCCTGACAACGCAAAGTATGCGTTTGACGGTTACGGCCTTGACCACGCATTTATCGCTACAACAGGTAAGCCCCTTATCGGTCTTGAGAGCGGTAAGCTGGTAAGCAACCTTTATGATGCAAATATCGAAAAGTGCATGGATATGCTCCGCACATTCGATGATACTCAGGAACAGCTCCGTTACCCCAGAGAGATAGAAAACAGCTGGACACCCAGCTATAATGAATGGGCTGACGGCAATACGCTCTTCTTTGAGGACGGCACATGGAGATATGAAGAAACATGGAGAAAGTTCAAGAAGAAAAACAAGTGGGAAGATGAAGAGATAAACTTTGTACCCTTCCCCCAGATGGACGGTGCGGATACATATTATCAGGAAATGAAACAGGACGCTTATATGTTCGTTTCGGGTTCAAAGAATGCTGACGGTTATAAGGCGTGGATATACGCTAACCTGTTATCATCTAAGGACGAGGAAGTAAAGAAGGCCGGAAGACAGCAGTCTATTGATGAGTTCGACTGGAATGAAACACTTCTTGACAGGCTTGATAAGCTGAAGGATCCTGCTACATTTGAATCGGTATTTGAGTTCAAGAACGGTATAGGCCCTGATATAGCAGACTCTACAACCGGTGAAAACGCAGTGGGTCATCTCACATCAGACGTTATAATGGGCGGTAATTCGTTCACTACAGTCCGTGACGAAAACAAGGGCGTAATTGAAGCAAGAATCAAGGAGCTTAACGCTACGGTTTCCTAAACCGAAAATCAATACAGATAATGCCGACGGCAAAAGCCGTCGGCATTTTTATATGTCAGAATACGCTTGCCGGCGTTATCTGCTGACGTGTGATATACAGCTCGATAAGGCGTTTAAGCACGGCACATTCGGAATAAATATCGTCCTCGCCGTTTTCTGCAAATACTTTTATTCTGGCAAGGCTCATAGCTATTTCGTTGTCGCATTCGGTATCCTCTACAAAGATGGTATGCTGTGACATTTTCCGCCAAAGCTGTTCGGCAAGGTCTGCCTTTTCGATGGCTTTTGCGGTGTCGTTTTTCTCAACCGCCTGTGTGATCTCATCGGCGGCAAGGTAGATCCTTCTTGCACAGGTGTCTGAATAATTGTAGCCGTAAAGGGCAAAAGCCACCATAGCTATGACTATTGCCGCACAGGCGGTAATTCGACCCATTTATTTATCCTCCGCTTTACATATCGGCTTTGTGCCGTATTTGTCATTGCTTTTAAGCACTGTATAAATGCCTTTGTCTGTGCTGTCTGTGAGCAGGAAAATATCCTTTATATCGAGCTTCATACTTTTTATTATTTCACGCAGTTTTGCTTCATCGCCGTTCCAGCGGCGAAGTCCGGGATAGTTTATTTCGCCGTCCTTTATAAGCAGGCAGGGCGGATCGCAGTTTGGCACCTGAATCCCGACGTCGCCGTTTTCAACGTTGCGGTAACGGCTTTTCTGATAGAAGTTTATCTTGCCGGTGGTTTCTACTATTGCGTACTGCACCTGTGAAATATCGAATATCATACATTCACGCATTGCTTCCATAAGCTCGTCAACGCTGTAGCGAAGGTGCTTCATAACCTTGCGGTCGATTATGCCGTCGGTAATGATTATCTGAGGTGTGCCTGTCACAAGGCGGCGGAAGCGTGAATTCTTGAGCATGATAAAAGACATGAAAACATCCATGCAGACTATCATCAGTATCGGGATAACTCCGTATATCATCGGGACGGTCGAATCCTCAAGCGACAACGTGGCGATATTGGATATAAGTATTGTCGTTACAAGCTCGGAGGGCTGTAACTGAGCAAGCTGTTTTTTGCCCATAAGACGCAGGGCGAATACTATAAGAATATACAAAAGCATGGAACGGATAATTATTATCAGCATATTTTCCTCCATTGACGGAAAAGATAAGTTACAGATCGGCTACACAGCTATTATCTGCTGATTATCTTTCAATATGCGAGGAACTTAAATGAGCAATTCAAAAAAACTGCCTGATTTATCCGAAAAATCGGTAGAGAGCATAAACAGCGGCGACAGCCTGCTTGCCGCAAATCTTAATATCAACTGTTCTGAGGTAAGAAGGCTGATGAACAACAGCTCGGATCTTATAATCAAGTATTTTTCGTCCGACGGTCACAAGATGGCGGTTATCACCTGCGAGGGTATGATAGGAAAGGCGGAGCTTGCAAATCTGATTTTCCGTCCGCTTGTATCCGCACCGCCGAAAATACAGGACGATAACGAATTTTTTACAAGGGTCTGCTCGGATATGCCGATTGCCGAAGAACAAAAGCAGGTGTATGATTATGACTCGCTGTGCCTTTATATAATGTCGGGGTTCGCCGTGCTTTTGTGCGATGGGGCAGGGTTTGGCATAGCAATAGGGATACAGGGCTTTGCACACCGAAGCATAGACGAGCCTTCAACGCACATAAATCTGAGAGCGTCAAGAGAGGGCTTTATCGAGGTGGTGAGAACCAACGTTGCTATGGTAAGGCGGAGAATGAAATCCCCGACGCTGAAGACGATAATGATGACCGTAGGAGAACGCAGCAAGACCGATGTTTCGGTTTGCTATCTTACCGACAAAGCGGATATGAATATCGTAAACGCCGTGACGGATAAGCTGAAGAACATTCCGCTTAACACTATTGCAGGGGGTGAGTATTTACAGAGCTTTCTTGAAGATGATGATTCTGTCCTTTTCTCACAGATATATACAACCGAACGTCCCGATGTATTTGTATCGAAGCTGTACGAGGGCAGAGTGGGGATAATCGTGGACGGAACGCCTTTTGCGCTTGTTCTTCCGTGTCTGTTTGCGGAGAACTTTGTAACGATGGACGATTATACGCACAAGCCGTACTTTTCGGCATTTCTTCGTATCATACGTTTCTTTGCGTTTATTGCAGGGGCTGTTCTGCCGGGTCTTTATGTCGCACTGTGCAACTTCCACCCGGAAATGTTCCGCTCGGCGCTCTTGCTGAATATTTATTCATCGGAGCAGACTGCCGCCTATCCCGTATTCGGAGAGTGTCTTATAATGTATATCCTGTATGAGATAATGAGGGAGGCGGGGCTGAGGCTGCCGCAGAGCATAGGTCACGCAGTAAGCATAGTCGGAGGTCTTGTGATAGGTGAGATCTCGGTATCGGCGGGTCTTATGAGCGCACCTGTGGTGCTTATCATAGCGGCAACCGGACTATGCTCGTTTGCTGTACCGGATCTATACGACAGCTGTATGATACTGAGGCTGGTATTTATAGTCGCAGGAGGCACATTTGGCTTGTTCGGAATTACAGCCGTCGGTGTTGTTATATTTTTCAGAATGTGTTCAAAAAACACATACGGAGTGCCGTATACCGCACCGTTTGCGCCTGTGACGCTGAAAAGCATTATTCGTGATACGTTCCGCAGGGAAAGCTGGAAGAAGCTGTCTGATACGGATATGACTGTACAGCAGTTATCGGGCAAGGCAAAGAGCGGTCACGGCACAGAAAGGACGGGAGTCAATGAGCAGGATAAGTAACAGACAGCTTGTTATCACGTTTCTTGCTTGCAGACTTTCGGCGGAAATGATGACTTTGCCTGCCGAAACCGTATTGTACGGACCGGATCGCTTCACGGCGATATTTCTTGCAAAGATTATTGCGGCACTGCTTTATATCCCTCTTATTCTTGTGACGCTGAGGTTCAAGGGTGACAGCCCTATAACCTGCGCTTTCAGAAGAAACAAGGCCTTCGGGGTAGCTGTAGGGGTTATTCTGGCTGTTACCCTGACGGCGACCGCCGTGCAGACGGTCATAAGCATACAGCATTATATAACCGATACGCTGCTCAATAACATTCTGACAATATCGGGTATTGCTGTGCTTGTCGCTGTGTCGGTATACGGTGCGTTGAAGGGGCTTAGTGCGGTTACGAGAAGCTCTGTTTTTGCGGCGGTGGTATTCGGTCTGCTGATTTTTCTTATCGGCGTCACTATGTGGGACAAGGTAAACCCGGATTTCATATATCCTGCCTTTATTGAGGACGGGCGGTACTTTGTGAAATGTACACTTTCCGAGATAAGTATGAACAACGAAATTCTGATTTTTGCGGTCATAACCGATGAAATACGCAGTAAACCGCATAAAACGGTGCTTTATTATCTGCCGCTTCTGCTTGTGATACTGGAATTTCTTAACCTGATCTACAACCTTATATTAGGTCCTTATATGAGTAAAGTCGAATACCCTCTGTATATTATCGCATCTTTATCCGATATTGTAATATTCCGCAGGCTTGACGGAATAGACGCTATAGTGTGGCTGATGTGCGGAATTATTAAAACGGCTCTTATTATATATTGCGTCGGTCGGATATATTCTGTGTGCAGTAAGAGGCCCGATACGAAAAAGGCGGTGGTGGTATACGGAGCGTTTATATTTATGCTGTGTATGGTGCTTGGAAGTGACAGAACGGTATATGAGCATTTCAGAAGCATCATGTCGTATGGAATACACATATTGCTCGGCGGTGTTTTGATTCCGCTGACGGTGCTTGTCGCAGGCAGGAAAAAGCAAAGCGGAGGAGAAAAGAAATGAGAATGATAAGAGCGGTTGCTATAATGCTTACGCTGACGGTGACAATAAGCCTTGTCGGCTGTGTCAGCTATGTTGACCTGTCCGACAGGGCGATAGTGCAGGCAATAGGGATAGACTATCTTCCGGAAAAAAAGGTATATCGTATAAGTGTGCAGTATTTCAATCAATCGAGCGAGGGCGGACAGAATCAGATAGACAAGACGCAGGACAATGTGCTGAAAAGCGTAGGGGAGGGCGAAAGCATATTTGAGGCGGCGAAAAACGCTTCGATGCTGACGGGAAAGGATCTTCTGCTGAGCGAAAACAGGCTGATAATCATCGGAAAAGAACTGAGGAAGTATAAGCTGTGCGACACGCTTGAATTCTTCGTGGGCAATTACCATTCGCATCCGCAGGCTTATGTTGCCGCCGCAGAGGATACGGCAGAGGAACTGCTCGATATACGCTTCAAGGAAGGCTCGACCTCTTCACAGAGATTGGCGAACCTTATACACAACGCATCGGTCGAAAGCAGGAACAAAAGCACATATCCCTACCAGGTGATGACTATGCTATGCACATCTACGGAGAGCGCATTTCTTCCGCTGCTCAGAATCGCAACACTAAAGACAGATGTAACTATTCCGAAGGAAACCGGAGGCGGTAAGGGCAACGGAGGCGGAGAAGAACAGAGCGAGGACGGAGAAAAGACGATAATACTTGACGGCGGAGTGGTTTTCAAGGGCGGTAAAGAGCTTTGCAGAGTTGACGATGACGTGGCAATGGCTATATTCTTTATGAATGATACGCCTTCGGAATATTCGTTTACCGTGCCTTTGGGACAAAACGCAAAGCCGAGTGTTACGCTTATTGGGGTTACAAGGAGTATAAAAGCTACAGAATATAGCGGAAAGGTGAAATTTGCTGTATCATTCAGCGCATCGGGAAAGATAGGGTCGAAGGGCGGAATAAAGGAAGATGATAAAAAAGCCGCCGAAAAGGTAGCCGAGCCTGCCGAAATGGAGCTGAAGCGGAAAATAGAAAGCTCGGTGATACCGATCGCAAAAAAAGGCTGTGATGTGTTCGGGCTTGAAAATACGCTCAGAAGGTGCTGTAACAGGTTTTACAGAGAGAATATGGACAGGGTAGAGGAAATAATAGCGGAAAGTGAAATTGAGGTCAATGTGAATATTGATATTTTTTCGCAGGGGATAGGCGGTGCGTGACGGGTGACAGAAAAGCTCTTCATCTTACAGAAAATAGTCTTTGTTTGATATAATTCTGTTATATCTTTTAGTATTTATCTATGATAGCAAGCTACCGATAGTTCTTTTTGTCAGATAGCACTTCTCGGGCTCGCTATTCGAGTGGGTACACTTGTCAATATGAAAGAGGGAGGCAACCAAAGGGATCAGGGAGAGGGACTGCTGCCCCTATCCCTGTCCCTTAGGTTTTCTCCCTCTTGGCTCCCTCTTTCCTTACCCATACCCTTACCCCGCTGGGGTGTTGGCGAAACTCGTAAAACTACCTGAACATTGTATATCTTGTCAATGCAGGGACGCTTAACGCTACACGTCCGCAGGTTAGTACATATATCTCAGGTTAGTGGCGTTTTTTTGAAAGGTTAATGTTAGAGCAGTTGCACCGATATACTCACGAAATTATTAATACCCTGTCGGCACTGAAAATATTTCCGGCGGTGTTGGCAATGTGTCTCACAGTACAGTTATAATAGCAAAGCTCCCTCACTGTTTGTGAGGGAGCCGGACTGTATATCACTTACTTCAGGAGAAATCTTGTTAGTTAAATCAGAAGATTGCTACAACTGCACCATTGTACTTTTCATTGATGAAGTTCTTTACATCGTCTGACTTGAGAGCCTTTATAAGAGCCTGAATCTTGGGGAGGTTTTCGTTACCGCTCTTTACAGCTACAATGTTTGCGTAGGTCTGAGCCGCATCGCCCGAAGCGTCTTCAACTGCGAGAGCCTTGCTTATGTCAAGACCTGCGGCAAGAGCATAGTTACCGTTGATGACTGCTAAAGAACCTGCATCGCTGTTTGCAAACTGAGCGGCAACCGTATCAGCCTGTACCGTTGTTATCTTGTAGCCGTGGTCGTCCTTTATGTCAAGCGTTGTAACGCCGTCCTTGGCATTTGCACCCTCGGGAAGCTCGATAAGACCTTCCTGCTGTAAGAGAAGAAGCGCTCTTGTTTCGTTGCTGTCATCGGCAGGAATTATGATTGTTGCGCCTTCCTTGACATCTGCCGGCTTTTCAACGCCGTTGCCGTAAAGACCGAACGGCTCATAGTGAATGAGTGCGGCGGGAACTATGTCTGTTCCGTTCTTCTCGTTGTAGTTGTTGAGGTAGGGTGTGTGCTGGTGGTAGTTTGCGTCAAGCTCTCCGCTTGCAACTGCGTTGTTGGGCAGTACATAATCATCGTAAATGGTAATCTGAAGATCGTAGCCTTCCTTAGCGAGCTTGTCCTTTACAAATTCGAGTATCTCGCCGTGAGGTGTAGCTGTTGCACCGATCTTGATAACGTTGTCTGTGTCTGCTGTGCTTTCAGCTGAGCTTTCTGTCGAGCTTGCAGCAGATGATGCTGCGTCTGATGATGAAGCGTCATTTGAAGAAGCTGTCGAGCTTGTGCCGTTTGAACTGCACGCTGTGAGTGTTGCGCCTGCAAGAGCCGCTGTAAGTATTAATGATAAAATCTTTTTCATGTCAATTCTCCGTTTCTGCGGTTTTACCGCCTGTCAATGTTGTATTTTGTTTATCTTTCTTTGTTCTGCACCGTTAGTTTACGGGTTTTATCTCTTTATATACAACATCGGCACATTCGTCCGAAACGGAAATTCTGTCGCAACAGCTTTATGAAAAGCAGTGACATATTATATCTCTCCTTACTTGTTTATACGTTTGTCTGCCTTGCGTGCTATCAGCATACCAAGCTCCTGAATAAGCTGTACTATGATAACCGTGAGCAGAACGCATATCCACACAATATCGTTATTGAAACGCTGATAACCGAATGAGATAGCTATCATACCAAGTCCGCCGCCGCCGATCGTTCCTGCCATTGCCGAGTAGCCGAGAATGGTTACAAGTGAAATGACTGCGCCGACCATAAGTGCGGGCTTTGCTTCGGGGATAAGCACCTTATATATTATCTTGAATGTTGAACTGCCCATTGCCTGAGCCGCTTCAATAACGCCTTTGTCAACCTCTTTGAAAGAGGATTCTGTCATTCTTGCCACATAAGGTATAGCCGCTATAACGAGCATTACTATCATCGCCTTATTGCCAAGACTTGTTCCGACAATAACCTTTGCCGCCGGTAAGCAGGCAACCATCAGAATGATGAACGGGATACTGCGGAAAATATTTACTAAAATACCGATTATTTTGTTTAGCCACGGGATAGGGTGGATTCCGTCCTTATCAGTCACTGTAAGCAGTACGCCTATCGGAAGTCCGAAAACGTAAGCTACGAATGACGAGATGAACGTTAAGTATATCGTTTCCCATATACCCTGTAAAAGTACGCCTTTATCCCACAGCTGTATAAGATCGCCTGACATTTTTCTTCCCCCTTACACCTGTGAATAGGTAACGCTGTTGGCTTTAAGATATGCTGTTATCTTTTCTGCCGATGTATCATCATCGGGCAGCTGTACCAGAATCTGACCGTATGCCTTGCCGTCAATGTCCTTTGTATCTGCGTGAAGGATATTTACCGGCGTGTTGCATTTTAATATCATATCGGCTAACAGCGACTTTGAAGAATTTTCGCCGTTGTAGATAATCCTTATCTTCTTTCCGTGTTCGCTTGTTACCGGAAGCTCGCCCTGCGGCATTATGAGCTTTTTGGCAATATCCGACCTGGGATTTGCAAATACCGTTCTTACATCGCCTATCTCTGCGACCGTGCTGTTATCAAGCACTGCGACCCTGTCGCATATACTGTCTATTACCTTCATCTCGTGAGTTATCACTATTATGGTAACTCCGAGTGTGCGGTTGATTTTTTTAAGAAGCTCAAGCACCGACCTTGTTGTGTCGGGGTCAAGTGCGCTTGTTGCCTCGTCACACAGAAGATAGTGCGTTTTTGCGGCGAGCGCTCTTGCTATTGCTACTCTCTGCTTCTGTCCTCCCGAAAGCTGTGACGGATACGCCTTCGCTTTATCGGAAAGTCCTACAAGCTCGAGCAGGCTTTCGGCTCTTTTTACAGCATCGGATTTTTTCATGCCTGCGATTTCAAGCGGATAGCAGATGTTCTTTATTACGTTTCGCTGTGCGAGAAGATTAAAGCCCTGAAACACCATTCCGATGTTCTGTCTTGTTTTAAGAAGCTCTTTTGTTTTGAGGCTTCCAAGCTCCTTACCGTCTATTATTACCTGTCCCGAGGTCGGGCGCTCAAGGTAGTTTATACAGCGGACGAGTGTGCTTTTGCCTGCACCGGAAAGTCCGATGATGCCGAATATCTCTCCGTCGTTTATTGTTATGTTGATGTCTTTTATCGCAGTAACGCTGCCTTTCGAGGTGCGGTACGTCTTTTCAAGGTTTTTAAGCTCTATCATATATCCTCCCATAAAAATAACGGACGTTTATTTTACGTCCGTGCGTTTGAATATCCGACAGGCTCAGACTTTCTTTCGGGACAGACGTATTATATTGTTTGCACGCATTCGCATTTTATTGTTTGCGGTTGTCGGTTTCATCCGGTCAGCCCCTTTCGTTTTCGTTGTTATGAGTATAACATACTAAACCTATGTTGTCAATAGGTTTAGTGGATTTAGCTTGTCGAAAATAATTACACAATCCTTATCGCTTTTGTAGGTTTTGTATAAACGATGCTGAAATAAATATTACGGTAATTATTGACTTTTAAGAAGAGGTGTGTTATAATTGAGTAAACTCAAGACTAAACTGTTGATTATAATGCTGAGGCTGATAAGGAGGATACAAATTGAAGGGATTACAGCCAAAGGGTATAGCAAGACGGAACAAGATGCTTCTTGCGGCTATTCAGTTATTTTTAGAGCAGGGATATGAAAAGACGACCACTGCACAGATAGCAAGGGCGGCAGGAATGTCACCGACATCGTTCTTTGCGGCATTTGAAAATAAGGAAGCGTTGCTTCTGACGCTGACACAGATCATGTTTGAAAATCAGTTTGCAAAGGCGAGGGCATTTGCAAAGGATATGGAGCCGCTCATGGTGTACTGCCTTGAAACGTCATTGCAGATATATATAACCGAGCTGTCCGAGCCGCTGAGGGAGATATATGTAATGGCGTATACCCTGCCAAGCACTACGGAATACATTTTAAAAAGTACAGCCGTACAGATAAAGGCTATATTCTCGCCGTTTATGCCGGATGCGGAGGATAAGGATTTCTACGAGATGGATATAGCGTCGGGAAGTATAATGCGTGGCTTTATGGCGAGGAAGTGCGATATGTACTTCACGGTGCAGAAGAAGATAGAGCGTTTTCTTGAGTGCTGTCTTAAGCTGTATGATGTGCCTAAGGAAAAACGTGCGAGCCTTATAGAAGCGGTACTTGCGTTTGATCTGCACTCGGTAGCAAAAAGACTTATAGATGAGATAATCGCAAAAGCGGAAACGGGGCTTGAAAAAGCAATCGAAAGTTCAATAAACGAAAACGGATAATTACGGAGGTGGGTTATGTTCAGAAAGATGAAAACAAGGAAAAGGCTGGCGGCGTTAATAACGCTTATCACGCTGTTTGCGTTTTCAAGTGTGATGACGGGAATAACGGCGGCACAGGAAGCGTCGCTTGTATCCGCAACGCTTACTACGGACAAGGAGAGTTATGACGAGGGGGAAAACGTTAATATTGCTCTTACGGTGAAGAACGGCAATATTTACGGGATCGATAAGGTGAAGTCTGAAATCGGATTGCCGGACGGACTTACACTGAAGAAGGGCGAGCTTACCGACGGTGAATATACACTTGCGGCAGGACAGAGCAGGTCAAATGAGATAACGGCTTATATAGAGAAAGCCTCAAAGCCCGGCGATACTACCGACCCTGCAAATCCCGGCAATCCCGAAACGGACGGTTCTCTGTGTCCGCTGTGGCTGACGCTGAGCATTTTATCGGGCGGTACGCTTGCGGTCCTCGGTATTAAAAAGAAGTGCGGAAAAAGGCTTTTTTCGCTGTTCTTATGCGCTGTGATCTCGCTGACCGCATTACCGACAGATGTATTTGCAGACGAGGTCATAATTCCGAGTGCAAGCGGAAGAGTTACGGCAAGCAAGGAGATAACCGTAAACGGTGCTAAAAAGACAATAACCGCAGAGGTTACATATAACGAGAATAAGCCCGCAGAAGAAGATGAGGTCACAGTGACCTTTGATGCGGGTGACGGTACGCCGGTAGCTCCGATAACCGTTAAAAAGGGCAAAACGATAAGCAGACTTCCCGAATCATTCGGTGCGGGCAAGGCGTTTATGGGCTGGTTTACCGATACGGCATTAACAAACGAACTGTTTACCAATACTCCGATAAACGAGGATATGACCGTATATGCCTCGTTTGTGGAATCTGCCGATGATTTCAAATCAGGCGTGAGAACCACCTACTATGTGGAGGACTGTGCGGAATATCAGCCGATCACGCTTATATGTGACGAAGAAATAACGGCAAATAATGTATGGGAGTATATCACCTTATTTGCGTATACGGGTGATACTCCGGAAAATTTCGTTGTAACATCAAACGAGAAGGATGAATATACACTCGTTCCCGAAACCGCATACACAGCCGGCTGTATGTACCGTATGACAGCAGGCGAGGGAGTTACATTCAAGGGTCTTGACGATACGGTCAACGAGTATACATTCAAGATATTCAAGGAAGAATCGAACATAGTTGAGGTCAAGGACAATATCAAGTATCTCGACAAAACTAAGCTGATTGCTACCGAGAACATTAACGAATATATGCTTTCGGCGGAATATTTTGAGGAAAATGCTCTTGCTGTGGGCGATGTGCTTTGCATTGACAACGGCACGAAGAATTTTACCGAAGACTGCCTGTTTGTAAAAATTACAGATACAATAAAGGACAGAAACATTTACTACATTCAGACAGCCGATTGCGAAGCGGAAGATGTTTATGACAATGTTGATGTTTATTTTGTCGAGCCTGCAAAAAACAAGTTCCTTGAGGAGCAGATCGACACCGAGGCGATAGCGGAAGAAGTAAAGAACAGCGAGGGCGTACAGCAGCTGAACCTTGTGCTTGCGGCACTGCTTGCCGAGGATGAAACCGTAAACGAGATAATGGAGGGCGAACCGCTTGTTACCGATACAGTAACCGCCACTGCTTATGCCGCTTCGGACGATGACAGATTAAAGGATTTCTCGGACTATTCACGTCCTAAAGAGGATACGCTCAAGAGCATCGCCGCAAGTCTTGCTATCGGTCTTTCCGTATCCGTAAAGGTCGGTGAAGCAGAAAATGATAACTTTACTACCGTTAATCCGGATTACTGGTCGGTCATTACATTCGAGTTGAATTATAAGACTACCATTAAGAAAAAACTCAAGGTAGATGCAACATTTACAGTAAGCGAATATCTTAATGTTTCATTCCAGGGCTATAATTCATTCGAATTCAAGTGGTTTGAGCTGCCTGAGCTTGAATTCAACTATGCGGCTAATATCTATACGCAGACGGATATTGAACTTAAAGTTCTTGTCTGCTCGGTAGGCGCAAACAGCTACAGGAATATCACGAGCGAAGTCGCAAAGATGCTTGGCAGTGATGAGAAGAACGATACCGCAGGTCTTGTAAAGGATGTCAAGGATATGCTTAACAAGAAGGGCGGAGAGATAGAAATATGCCGTATACCGTTCTTCACGGCATTTAAACCGCTGTCGCTGTTCCAGCTTAACTTTGAACTTAGCCTTGTTGTAAAGATGAATTTCGCAGGCGGTATAGGAAGTAAGTTCTCAATACTTGACGCAACGCAGGTAGGTACGCACGGCAACTCAAAGGATAAAGAGTTCAGTATGTACAAGAACAAGCTGGTCGAGGGTGACAGGTACAGCTTTGCTCTTACGGTATTCGGATATGTCGGCGTCAAGATGGGCGTTTCCGGACAGCTTACCGTATCGTTCACAGGTTTAAGACGACTGGGCGAGGTCGGCGTTGAGGTTCAGGTAGGCGCATATCTCGATATATACGGTCTGGCAAAATATCACGTTGTCAAACCGGATCACCGATACAGCACGGTATACCGGACGCTTACGGGCGGCTTCTATCTTGAAGCGGGAATTTATCTTGAAGTAAATCTTGTCGCAGAATCAAAGGTATTCAGATTGCGGCTTGAAGCACCGCTGATACCCGAAATCAAGTGGCCGCTGTTCTCAATGGGCGACAAAGACCTTGTTATATGCCTTAACGATGTGACAACTCCGATATTATTCAGCTCAAACGGCACTTACTGGGGAGAAGTCAATATTGATAATCTTCCGGCAGTGTCCGCACAGACGCTTGATATCACGACAGGCGTGATAAATTACAATGCGTCTGTACCGTGGAGCAAGCTGTCGATGAATGTTTCGGGCGAAGGCTTCAGAATGCTCTATGACAGGAGAGGCAGATTTATCCGTTACGAGCAGCCATACAGTATGTCAGGCTTCTACAAGAACAGTACAGCCGAAGGTGTCGGTCAGATACACTATACAGGCACGTCACTTCAGTTCACAAAGACCGCCGACCCCGAAATGAGTCTTACGAAGTCGGTAAAGGTTATCTGGTACGATGAGTCGAGAGTTAAGGAAGAGGACGTAGGCAAGATATTCACTGTCAATTTCTACAGAGAGGTTGACGGAGTTAAAACTCTTGTTGAAACAAGAAAAGTACCTGCGGGCAGTTTTGCAGGCTCTTACAACACAAATAACGCTCCGGACAGCTGGAAATACATTGACTGCCAGTGGAAGGACAAAGACCCGTACTTCATAGCCGTTGACCACGACAACTACGAAATAGTATACACTGCAACAAGAGCGCAGACTCTTATGGAGATGGAATACTATGATGCTGTAAACAAAGAGTGGGTAGTAGAACTGTGGGCAGTGAATGCCGGCGATGTTCTTAAAGTACCCGATAACTCCAGTGACGAGTATATGAAGCTGACCTCATGGCACGCAACGTACGGAGTACCGTTCGGTTTTAAAAAGATGTATAAGTATGCCGGTGATAAGCTCAGAGCGATAGACTCCGGATGCCGCAAGGATTACTATACAAGCGGTCAGCCGACAGATAAACCGCTTTACAAGGTTACGGGCAACACCCAGAGAGCAGCTTCCGAAAACTTCTATTTCAATCATCACAACGACTATCAGAAGGTTGCGCTCCACTTCAGTGCAAATTACGACAGAGCGCTGATGAACGTAACGTACAATTACTATAATTATGCCGGCGATAAGAAGTCTACAACCGTAAAGACACCTTACGGCACAAGACCGGAATTTTTCCTTTCAAGCTGGCCTTACGGTAAGACATTCATGGGCTACACTCCCGACGGCGGTAAAACTTTATACGATAAGGATACCGTATTCAATGAGCAATTGCCTTATGTATATGAGGATACCGTATACGATGCGGTTTACGAAGCCGGAATATTCGATGTTGAGATTCAGTATTATGATGATGTTGCCCGTGAATTCAAGACATATAAGACGCTGAAAATAGAGGGCGGTTCAAAGGTACCTCAGTCGGTATTTGACGAGGCTTGGAGCAAGAGCAACTGGCAGGAAGGCACAACGATTCAGTTCATCGACTGGAGCGATGTATACCTGAGTGAAGAATACGGCGATGCTTACCTCAACGAGTTTATACCCGACAAGACGCTCATTTACAAGAGTATTATACTCCGTCCGAGGTTCAAACGTAATGTTACAATTAAGCTGGACGCAGGTGACGGCAGACTGATATTTGAAGAAAGCAAAGAGTTCAAGAGCTACAGTCAGGATAAATACGAGGTAGAAATTTCACGTTGGGCAACCAAGGATGCCGACAAGTACAACGATTATCAGCCTACAGGCTGGAAGGACAGCACTACAGGCGAGATATATTCCTTAGGTCAGACGGTTAAGCTCGATTATTCGACAACGCTGACAGCAATCTATCAAGCTACGCCCAAGACCTATACGGTAAATGTATCCACACCGTACGGTGCGCTTCTGAACGGAGAAAAGACCGATACGTTCAGCGGCGGATATGATGATTATCTCGCATTCGTTGAAAAGTACAATAATTATACTCCTGCAGATGTCGAGGGCGAGGGATATACTCTCGTGTTCAAGGGTTCATCAAGCAAAGCGTCCGAGGACGGTCTGACGCTTGATATAGTCTTTGGCAACTGGCAGAAGAATGTTCACAAGCACACATTAATACTTTACGCAAACGGCGGTAAGCTGACAGGAAGCGATGAACGCACGGCGGATTACGGTACTCAAATCAAGCTGTCGGATATGGCGACTGCGTCAAAGACGGACGACCTGAGAGATTATATCTTCGGCGGCTGGAAGGACGAGGACGGAAATATCTACGGCGCTGACGATATAATAACGCTGACAAAGGATACGACATTGACAGCAGTATGGAAAAACGGTGCATACAAGGAATACACGATAACCTTTGTCCTCGATAGTAAGACGATAAAAAGAGTGACCTATCACTATGGCGATGCACTTCCCGTATTTGACGCACCAAAAGAAGCTGACGGATATATCTTCGGCGGCTGGTCGTGGTTCGGCACTGAGGGCGCATTATCCGGACAGCCCGACACGATGCCTGCATCAACGCTTACTGCAATAGGTACGACCACAAAGTGTTATATATCTTACGAATTTGACGGTACGGTATACGGCACAAAGGAGGTCGGCAAGATAGGCGATACGATAACCCTTATCGCAAAGCCCGAAAAGGATTATTATGATGTGACCGAATGGTCTGCAGACGGTATCACTGTAACAGACGGCAAGTTTGTAATGCCGGCTCACGATGTTATATTCAAGGCGACCTCATCGCCCAAGTTCTATAATGTCAATATGACGGTTGACGGAAGCGCAAGCTCCGACAGCCCGATGAAAGCACAGTATATGAGTACGGTAACGCTTCCCGAACCTCCCAAAAAGAGCGGCTATACTTACTACTGGCAGTCCGATGATGTTGCTATTTATGAGGAAAGCGGCGAATACAAGTTTACGATGCCTCATAATGATGTAAGCGTTGAGTGCGTTTACACAACGGCAACCTACAACGTCTACTATATGATAGACGGCGAGGCTACGCCGTATATGACTATCACCGATGTCCCTGCAGGCAAGGAAATGTTTGCTTATATCGACCTGCCACGCAAGGAAGGCTATCTGTTCAACGAAACGTGGATATGCACGGACGTTTCTCTTGTTAATAAGGAAGGCAGATACACAATGCCCGACAGAGATGTTTACTTCTGTGGAAGATTCGCCAAGAACGATGACACTATGGTTATGCTCGGCGTAGAGGTGTATGTTGACGGCAATCCGGAAACGCATTATATGCTTTACACGAACAGAGGCGAAACCGTAACGCTCCCCGATATATTCATGGACGGATATACAAAGTCATACGAAAGCGACAAGCTGACAGTCACAAACGGAAATGTCACAATTCCGACAGGCGACGATGTCTTTGAGGTATCGCTCAGGATAAATTTCACCAAAAGCTGACAAGCTACGGATAAAAGCCAAATAAGAACATACAGCCCCGACCGCAAGGTCGGGGCTGTAACTGCATAATCGTATAAAAAATCCTCACGTTTTACCGTGAGGATTTTTATGCTTATGTGATTACTTAACTATCGTAATATCTGAGCCGAACCACTTTGTTGAGATTTCGCCGAGCTTACCGTCAGCCTTCATCTCGCCCAGTGTCTTCTGAACTGCGTCACGCAGTGCCTGATCGTTCTTTCTGAATGCGATAGCGTACTGTTCTTCTTCAAGACCCTCTGACAGCTTCTTGTAGTCCTTACCGGAGTTCTTGATTTCATAGTCTGCAACTACTTCATCAAGGAATACAGCGTCAACAACACCAAGCTCAAGCTGCTGTAATGCTTCTACATTTGTAGCGATGGGGCTGATCGTTATATCGTCCTTGATTGCGCTGTTTTCAAGTATTGTCTGTGCCGAAGAACCGTTCTGAACAGAAATCTTCTTGCCCTTGAGGTCGTCCATCTTTGCAACTGTCGAATCGCCCTTTACAACGAATACCATAGCGTTCTTCATATAAGGCTCTGAAAGATTCATCTTTTCCTGACGCTCTTCGTTTATGCTAAGACCGTTCCATACGCAGTCGCACTTGCCGACATTAAGGTCGGTTGTGAGCGTATCCCAGTTGATAGGCTGTTTTACGAGCTTTACGCCGAGTCTGTTGCAAACTTCCTTTGCTACGTCAATATCGAAGCCTACGATCTCGCCGTTCTCGTCTGTGTAGCCCATAGGCTTGAATGTTGCGTCAAGACCTAATATGAACTGACCTGCGTCCTTTACCTTTTGCAGTGAGTTGTCGCCCTCTGCCTTGCTTTCTGTGACAGATGTGCTGTCGCCTGCTGTTGCACTGCTGTCTGCGGCTGAAGAATTACCGTTTGAGCTGCAGCCTGCAAGACCGAGCGTAAGAGCGGCTGCCATAGCTACGGCAATTGCCTTAAGATTTATTTTTTTCATTTTTATTTCCTTTCTGAGCGTTTTACACGCCTTAAAAATTACTTTAATATAGTAACACACAAATATGAAAAAGTAAATAGGCAAAATGAATAAAACGGCGGAAATTTGCAGGATATCAGCAAATTTCCGCCGTTTTTTGTTTCTAAAAGTCAAAATTATCAATAAAGATATTCGTATTGGGAAATATCGGGGCATTTTGAGGGCTGAAGCTCGTCTTCCTTGAAGCTGTATCTGATATTCTGATTATACATATACCATAGGCAGACCCTCATACCGCTCATTTCAAGGTGAGTGCCGTCCTCAAAGGCATACTTTTCCTTCAGTTTGTTATCACTGCCTTTAAGAAGGGCGGTAGGATCGACGAAATGATAGTGTCTATAGTAGCAGTTCTCAATCGCATACCGCAGTGCGGAATTATACTCGTCTATCTTTTCGTTCTTGCAGAACTTACTGCGGACGGGAGTTACAGCCATAATAATGAACTCGCTGTTAGGGCTTGCCTGCTTGCACTGGTAGAGAAGCTGCATATAGTTTTCTACAAACTGTTCTTTCGTGGTAAGGTTTACATCGTTAAGCCCCATTGAGAAAAGAACGTATTTAGGCTGCTTGTTGTAAAGGTGAACAAGCACATCTGTGCTTAAATTGCCCGATGTTATAAGGAACTGGTGTATGTTCCATGCCGCAATGCTGGGTCGTGCGAGGTTGTTTTCCTGCTTGAAGTATCCTGCACTTGCAAAGCCGGAGCAAACGCTGTCACCGACAAGTGCGAACTGGTCGAAATATTTGTACATAGCGTCTGTGATGGTGTAATCAGGTTCAGGCTCAGGTACGGGCAGAGGTTCTTCTTCTTTTGTCTGAGAAGTTGTCTTATCTGTATCGGCAGACGTGCTTTCGGTCTGCGAATATGTATTGTCATAGCTTATACCGCCGTCGGATATGTTGACAGCGTAAGCGTTATTGCAGGCTGTGCATATAATAGCCGCCGCAAGCGGCAGACACAGCAATATGAAACGTTTCTTAGGCGAAACGGAACCGTATTTATTATAAAGCATTATATTCCCTTATTCTGTAGGGCGGTACAAATTACCGCAAAAGTATATAGTAAACCGATGAGGTTATGTTTCTTATTTAATTATAATGCTGATTTTACACTTTTGCAAGAATAAATTTACAAAATGTCGAAATGGGTCAAAATTTCATTGAATTGCACAACGATAAGGCAGATTTCACAGAGTTTTTATGTAAAGTGTATTTTTTGTGGATCCCGGTACAATATGTTGTGCTTTTTACACGAAGTTACATTGAGAAATACAAGGAATTAAGCAAGGGCGGCGGTGATTGTTTTACCCGCTGTAAAGCACAGCTATATTTATGACGCTGAAAGAAAAAGTATGATTATCGGCGGGAATGGCAGGTAATAGATTGCGGCGATTATACCTTATCGGGTATAATCAGTGGGGATGAATTATAAGTTATACCCTTTAGGGTGTAATAGTTTGTAGAAAGGTTTTTATAAAGAGCTGAATTCTTATAAAATAAACCCGACAGATACGTTTATTGAATCGTACCTGTCGGGTTTGTTTCATATTAAAGCACCTTTGATAAAAAGTCCTTAAGTCTTGGATTTTTGGGGTTTGCGAAGAATTCATCGGGAGGACCCTGTTCAACTATCTGACCGTCCGACATAAACATTACTCTTGACGCAACCTCACGGGCAAATCCCATTTCGTGAGTTACGACAACCATTGTCATACCGTCGTCGGCAAGCTGTTTCATAAGGTCGAGAACTTCTCCTACCATTTCGGGATCGAGCGCCGAGGTCGGCTCGTCGAAAAGCATAACATCGGGCTTCATGGCAAGCGCACGGACGATAGCGATTCTCTGCTTCTGACCGCCCGATAACTGCGGAGGATAAGCGTCTGCCTTGTCTGCAAGACCGACACGCTCTAAAAGCCGCATTGCCTCTGCGTCAGCCTCTTCCTTTGTCATAAGGCCGAGCTTAACGGGAGCCAAGGTTATGTTTTTCTTTATCGTCAGATGGGGGAACAGATTGAAATGCTGGAACACCATACCCATCTTTCTTCTTATAAGGTTTACGTTAGCCTTGCGGTCGGTTATATATTCGCCCTCAACGCAGATACTTCCGCTTGTCGGCTTTTCCATAAGGTTAAGGCAACGCAGGAACGTACTTTTACCCGAACCTGACGGTCCTATGATAACTACCTTTTCGCCTTTGTAGATATGCTCGTTTATCCCGTTGAGGACGTGGAGATTACCAAACGATTTACTGAGATCCTTAACGTCTATCACTCTTGCCAAGCCTCCTCTCAAGCAGTTTCTGGAGTTTTGTCAGAATAAATACCAGTATCAGATAGAATGCCGCCGCAATGAGAAGCGGGGTAATAAGGTCATATGTCTTTGAGCCAACATACTGTGCCGCTTTGGTAATATCCGTTACCGCAATGTAGCCTGCTATCGAGGTTTCCTTTACCAGTACGATAAATTCGTTTCCGAGTGCGGGAAGTATGTTCTTTATAGCCTGCGGAAGCACGATAAGCCACATTGTCTGACCTGCGCCGAGACCCAGCGATCTTCCTGCCTCTGTCTGACCCTTGTCGATAGACTCGATACCTGCACGGACAATCTCCGCAACATACGCACCCGAATTTATACCGAAGCACAAAACTGCGGCAACTATTGCGTTTGCGCCTCTGTAGTTGAACAGAACTGCGTTTATGAGCAACAGCTGTACAAGTACGGGCGTACCTCTTATTACGAATACATACAGGTCGCATATCTTAGCTATCCAGCCGATACCTCTCCTGCCTGCGCATAACTGCTTTACTACTGCCACGAATGCACCGATAAGAAAACCGAGAATAACCGCAAACAGCGATATGAGCAGTGTGTTTCCGATACCGCTTAAATAGAATTCATAACGGTTTTCTCTTATAAGCGCCTTGTCAATGGCATCCCATATACCAAGAAAGAAGTCCAATTCTTAATTCCTCCGTCTTATGCCTTTCAAAAAATACGGGCGGCATTTCACCGCCCGGTAGTTTTATCAGTCAGCAGAATTATTCAGCCTTACTGTCAGCGTCGGCATCTGCACCAGTTGTGTGCTTGAGTGTGAACTTGTCAACCTTGCCTTCGTCAATCAGCTTCTGAAGAACCTTGTTTACCTTTTCTTCAAGCTCTGTGTTGCCCTTCTTGAAAGCAAAAGCGTACTTGTCTGTGAATACCTCGCCGTCAAGAATTTCAAGGTTGTCATTACCCTTTACCATTTCCTTTGCGGGAAGCTCGTCCATAACGATGCAGTCGACCTTATCGCTCTTTAAGTCCTCTGCCGCCTGAACATACTTTGTATAACGTGAGGGCTCCTTCTTAAGATCGTCTGTTACATATGTATCGGCAACTGTTGACATCTGAACTGCGATCTTTGTGTCACCGCCGAGGTCGTCAACGCTCTTTACTCTGTTTGCACCCTTGAGTACAACGATAACCTGCTTTGACTTAGCGTATTCGATTGAGAAGTCCATAGCCTCCTGACGCTCGGGAGTAACCGAGATGCCTGCTGCTGCAAAGTCAACCTTGCCCTGCTGTACGGCTAAAAGCGCACCGTCAAAGTCCATTGTCTGAATCTCAAGCTCCATACCGAGCTCCTTTGCAACTTCGTTTGCAATATCAACGTCGATACCTACAACATCGTTACCGCTCATATATTCATAAGGAGCGAAACCGGGTTCTGTAGCCATAATGAGCTTGCCGCCTGTTGTGTTTGACTGACAGCCTGCCATAGCAAGACCGCAGGTAGCGGCAACGAGAATGCCTGCAATTATTCTTTTGATCTTCATAAAAATACCTCTTTTATATTTCTTTATTTTTTGTGCGCTTTCTGCGCTATCGTTAATATTATAGTGCATTTCTTTTCAATAAGCAAGAGTTTTTCGTTTTTTTGTGTAAAATACATATAAAAAATGTGCCGCAGTGAGATGCTGTGGCACATAATCTTTGCTTTTCCGGCTTACTTTCTTGAGAATAAGCCCTTTTTCTCGTAAGGCTCGCTTGTAATGTCTTTAAGCTCGTAGCCGGTTGGCTGCATAACCTCTTTGATCTTGTCTTCGGAAAGCGCCTCCTCGCTTATTATCACGGTTTCTCCCTTTGAGTGAGAAGAAGTGACCTTCTTTACGGGAAAAGCATTTCTGATAGCGTCATTGACGTGTGATTCGCACATTCCGCACATCATTCCGTCAATTTTAAGTGTTGTCTTTACCATTGTAAATTCCTCCGTTACTTTATTGATATTACTTTATAGCCGCTGTTTTCAACGGCTTTTTTAAGCTGTTTGTCGGGAACTTCGCCTGAAAGCTCAGCCACTGCGATTCCGTCTGTATGGCTAGCTACAGCGCTTGCTACCTGCGGAATAGCCTCAAGCGCAGTTTTTACATGATGCTCGCATTTTTCGCACATCATACCCTTTATTTTTATCGTCTTTGTTATTTTCGCCGTGTCGGACGGCTGTATTGCAATATTATTTATCGGCTTTGCTTTTCTGTCGTGCTTTGTGCTGTACAGCCTGCAGAAATTTAGCCTTAACGCATTCGATACGACACAGAAGCTGGAAAGGCTCATTGCCGCCGCACCGAACATAGGGTTAAGCGTAAGTCCGAGCGGAATAAATACGCCTGCGGCAAGCGGAATGCCGATAACGTTATAGATGAACGCCCAGAAAAGATTTTCGTGTATATTACGCAGTGAAGAGCGGGAAAGCCTTATCGCCGCAGGAACATCGGTAAGCCTGCTCTTCATCAGCACAACATCGGCGGCATCTATCGCAACGTCTGTTCCTGCGCCTATAGCGATGCCTGTATCTGCGGCGGTAAGAGCAGGTGCGTCATTTATGCCGTCGCCTATCATAGCGACCTTACCCTGTGCCTTGAGCGAGCGTATGACTGCCTCTTTTCCGTCGGGGAGAACGCCTGCTATCACCTCGTCAATGCCTGCTTTTTTGGCTACTGCCTTTGCGGTACGCTCGTTATCGCCTGTCAGCATTATTACCCGTATGCCCATATTTCTGAGCTGTTTTACTGCATCGGGGCTGTCGCTCTTTATCGTGTCGGCTACTACTATCATACCGAGCATACGGTTGTTTTTGCAGAAAAGCAGGGGAGTCTTGCCCTCACCTGAAAGACGGTCCGCTTCAGATTTTATTTTGTCACCGACAGCAATCTTTGCACCAATGAACTTAAGACTTCCGCCGTAAAGCGTATCACTGCCGATGGTAGCTGTAAGTCCGTTTCCGCTGAGCGCCTTGAAATTATCGACATTCTGTGCCGTTACTCCGTGCTGTGTGCCGTAAACGTTTATCGCTTTTGCAAGCGGGTGTTCGCTCTTCGCTTCAAGCGACAGTGCAAGGCTAAGAAGCTCGTTTTCGGTAACATCTTCCGCAGGGATTATATCCGTTACGACCGGCTCTCCTGCTGTTACGGTGCCTGTTTTATCAAGCACGGCTATCTGAGTTTTTCCCGTCTGTTCAAGTGAAACGGCGGTCTTGAAAAGTATGCCGTTCTTTGCACCGACACCGTTTCCGACCATTATCGCAACGGGAGTGGCAAGTCCGAGCGCACACGGACAGCTTATCACAAGCACCGATATTCCTCTTGCCAGAGCATAAGCGAAATCCTGTCCGAGCAAGAGCCACACTATCGTAGTGACAACGGCAATTGCAATAACGGTCGGAACAAATATTCCCGATACCTTGTCGGCAATCTTCGCAACGGGCGCTTTTGTTGCCGCCGCATCGCTCACCATTTTGATTATCTGCGACAAGGTGGTATCCTCGCCTACACGGGTAGCCCTGCAGGTGATGAAGCCCGTCTGATTTATGGTAGCCGCCGAAACATTATCTCCGACCGTCTTATCTACCGGTATGCTTTCGCCTGTCAGTGCGGATTCGTTGACTGTGCTTTCACCGTCTGTTACTACTGCGTCAACGGGTATGCTTTCGCCCGGACGCACAACGAATATATCGCCCTTCATCACTTCTTTGGCAGGAACAGTATGCTCCGTGCCGTTTCTTATTACGTTTGCGGTCTTAGGGGCGAGGCTTACAAGTCCTTTCAACGCATCGGTGGTTTTGCCTTTGGAACGGGCTTCGAGCAGTTTTCCGACTGTGATGAGCGTCAGTATCATAGCCGCCGATTCAAAATAGAACTCGTCCATATACATCATAACGGCATCTGCATTTTGGTGAAGCTGTGCATCGGTCATCATAAACAGGGCATATACGCTCCATACGAATGACGCACCCGAGCCGAGTGCCACAAGCGTATCCATATTCGGTGAGCGGTTGATAAATCCCTTGAAGCCGTTTATAAAGAACTTGCCGTTTATAACCATTATAATTGCGCTTAGCAGCAGCTGTACAAGTCCCATAGCCACATGATTTCCGTCAAACCATGACGGAAGCGGAAATCCCCACATCATATGACCCATTGAGAAGTACATAAGAATTACAAGAAAAACGATTGACGCTATCAGCCTTTTTCTAAGACCGGGCGTTTCGGTATCACGCAGTGAACCGGCATCGGTATCGGTGTTTTCCGTTTTTGCGCCTTTCAGCCTTGCGCCGTAGCCTGCCTTTTCAACGGCAGAGATTATTTCCTGCGGTGACGCTGTACCATCGACACCCATTGAATTTGTAAGCAGGCTCACCGAACACGAGGTTACGCCCTTTACCTTGCCGACCGCTTTTTCCACTCTTGCACTGCAGGCGGCACAGCTCATGCCAGTGACATCATACTGCTCCATAATAAGACCCTCTTTCTTTTGCTGTATATCTTTATATTATGTCCGTCTTACGTTATTTCATCAGCTTTTGCAGAGTTGTGACAAGCTCGTCTATGACCTCGTCCCTGCCTTCTCTTATATCTCTTGCTACACAGCCTCTTATATGGCTTGCCAGCAGTTCCTTATTGAAGGCGTTCATTGCGGCGTTGACGGCGGCAGATTGAATAAGCACATCGTTGCAGTATGCGTCATTCTCAATCATAGCCTCGATGCCACGCACCTGTCCTTCAATGCGTTTAAGGCGGTTAAGGAGCGCCTTTTTGTGCTTTTCGTCCCTTACTGTATGCTTTTCACAACACGGACAGACTTTTTTGATAATCGTTTTATTTTCACTCATAGCGTTACCTCTGAATTTTTGCTGTAGCTTTAATATACCCTCACGGGGTATTTATATTATATACTCCCCTGGGGTATTTGTCAAGGATAATTATATAATTTTTCGATAGCACGATGTCGGTTTTGTTGTTCGGAATACAGAGCGAAATATAGGTGCGACACAATTCCTTAGATATAAAAAAATAAAAAACGTGTCGCAGGGCGGTTGCACGGCAAAACAGCACTTCGGCATCTGTCCGCACATTTCCCGATAATTCGGAAAGCACTTTCGGAGCAGGAATTGTGCGTATTTACCGAAGAATACGCTGCGGAATTGTGCAAAACGGAAAATTTTCAGAATCTCTTGAAAAACCGTTGTATTTATGCTACAATCAAACTGCCGGAAACGTTTTCGGTAATTTGATTCAGACAACAGGTGAGCCATTGACTATAAAGGATATTGCAAGACTTGCCGGCTGCGGCGTGAGCACGGTTTCACGGGCGCTTAACGGCAGTAATGAGATAAGCGAACAGACCAAAGAACGCATAAACGAGGTTATCCGTCAGTATAACTATACGCCTAACGGCAATGCACGCCGTATGCGCAGGAGCGCAGAAAAGACCATTCTGCTCATCGTTAACGGCAGCAGTAACCTGTTCTTTTCACCGCTCATTGAGCAGATACAGATAGCGGCTTCTTCCGCAGGATTCCAGATTGCAGTGAATCACATTGACGAGCAGGAGGACGAGGTGCAGTTTGCGTCAAGGCTCTGCACGGAGTTAAGACCTGCCGGGGTGATATTTCTCGGCGGCGATATGCGAAACTTCAAAAGGAGCTTTGCACGGATAAAACTGCCCTGTATACTGAGTACGGCAAACGCTGAGGAGCTTGGCTTCGAAAACCTTTCCTCCGTCAGTGTTGACGACTATGAAGGCGGCAGGGCGGCGGCAGAACAGCTGTTCGACCGTGGTCACAAAAAAGTCGGGATACTCGGCGGCGACCTCAGCTCCTACGGTCCTTCGGGATTGCGTTACGGCGGTTTTTGCAGTGTATGCTCTGAGCGGGGTGCGGATATTCCCGACAGCGAGCTTTGTGCATATACGTTCAGTTCTGCTTATGAGGCGGCAGTGGCTCTTTATCACAAGTGCAAGGGTATGACGGCGGTATTTGCCATGTCTGATATTATCGCCGTGGGTGCTGTACGGGCATTTCTCGATATGGGTAAGCGTGTGCCGGAGGATATTTCGGTGCTTGGCTTTGACGGAATCGAACTGTCTGAATACAGCAACCCCAGAATAGCAACATTAGCCCAGCCGATCCACCAGATTTCAAGTCTGTCTGTGCGTATGCTGGTGAATATGATCGAAGACGGCGCCGAGGCGAGCCATGTAACGCTCAGGGCGCAGTTCAGGTCGGGCGGCTCAATGGGCAGAATATAGATTTTTTGGAGGTCAACATGAGAAAAAGCGGTATTTTACTGCACATTGCGTCACTGCCGAACAAATACGGCATCGGCACGATGGGCAGGGAAGCCTATAACTTCGTTGACTGGCTCAGAAGCGCCGGTCAGAGCCTGTGGCAGATACTTCCGCTGTCACAGACGAGCTTTGGGGATTCACCGTACCAGAGCTTTTCCATATATGCCGGAAATCCTTACTTCATCAGCCTTGAGGCACTGGAGGAGGAGGGACTTCTGAAGCATAAGGAATATGCGGATATAAACTGGTGCAAGGATCCGAGATATATCGACTACGCCACGATGTACGAGAACTTCTATAAAGTGATGAGGCTCGCATTCGGGCGCTTTTCTAAGGGCAGGAATGGTAACGTTTCCGAAGAATATAAGGCATTCGTTGCCGAAAATCCCTGGCTTGAGAATTACACGCTGTTCATGGCACTAAAGGACGCACACGGCGGTAAAAGCTGGTGCGAGTGGGAAACGCCGCTTCGCCTGCGTGACGTAACGGCGGTATATTCCGCAAAGAAGAAGTACGCAAAGGATATGGAATTCTACGCATTCCTTCAGTTCGAGTTCTTCCGTCAGTGGTACAAGCTGAAGAAGTACGCAAATGACAACGGGATACAGATTATCGGTGATATTCCGATATACTGCGCCCTTGACAGTGCGGATGTCTGGTGCGAACCGCAGCTGTTTCAGCTTGACCGTGACAGAGTGCCTACCGTCGTTGCGGGATTCCCTCCGGACGGATTCTCGGAGGACGGGCAGTTGTGGGGAAACCCCATCTACGACTGGGACAGAATGAAGCAGGAAAACTATCGCTGGTGGGTCGGCAGAATGAGCTTCGCAAAGAAGCTGTATGATATTGTCCGTATAGACCACTTCATCGGTTTCAACAGCTACTATGCCATACCGTTCGGCAGCAAGACCGCACACGGCGGCGAGTGGCACGATGGTCCGAAATACGATCTGTTCAATGTCATTAAGAGAGAAACAGGAAAGGGCGGTATCATAGCGGAGGATCTTGGAATAATCACTCCGTCTGTGAGAAAACTTCTCAAACAGGCGGCATATCCCGGAATGAAGGTACTGCAGTTTGCTTTTGACCCTACGGGAAAGAGCGAGTATCTTCCGCAGAACTACACATCGCAGAACTGCGTTGTGTATACCTCCACTCACGACAGCGATACGGCACTGGGTTGGTTCAACAGCCTTGATCGTACAACAAAGCAGTTCGTGAAGGAATATCTCGGGGTGCGCCATGCGGCAGAGCTGCCTGAGGCATTCATCGACATCGCCTGGAAAAGCACCGCAGATATGGCTATGACTACAATGCAGGAGCTGTGCGGATTTGGAACCGAGGCACGCATAAACGTTCCCTCCACCATCGGAAATAACTGGCGCTGGAGGACATTGGAGAGCGATTTTACCGCTAAGAGTGCGGCATACCTCGACAGACTGACCGAAATAAGCAACAGAAAACCTCCCGTTAAAAAATCAAGAAAAAAAAGATAATTGAAAGGAGCATAATATGAAGATTGAAAATTTCAAGGAGAAGCTCGTTTTCCTCTGCGAGAAGGAATATCACGCACAGCCGAGGGAACTGACGGCAAATCAACTGCACTGTGCAGTTTCAAAGCTCGTTATGGAGGAGCTTTCTCCTGTGTGGGACAAGAGCCGTACGGCACACGATAAAGCACGCAAGGCAAGCTATCTCTCCATGGAGTTTCTGGTGGGTCGTGCAATATACAACAACCTGCTGTGTCTTGGGATACTTGACAGCACAGCTGAGGAGCTGAAAGCGCTCGGCGTGGATATTTCAGAATTCGAGGAGGTCGAGGATGCCGCTCTCGGTAACGGCGGTCTGGGCAGGCTTGCGGCTTGCTTCCTGGACAGTGCGGCAACGCTTGATCTTCCGCTGGACGGCTACGGAATACGCTATAAGTACGGTCTGTTCAAGCAGGGCATCAAGGACGGATTCCAGACCGAAACCGCAGACGACTGGCAGAGATACGGCGACCCGTGGAGCGTTCGTCGTGAGCAGGAAACTGTTGTGATACACTTCGCTGACGGTGATGTTAATGCAGTTCCCTATGACTATCCCGTTATCGGATACGGCACTGAGAATGTAGGCTCTCTGCGACTCTGGCAGGCTGAAACCGACGATGAGTTCGACTTTGACCTGTTCAACCGCAGTAAGTTTACCGAAGCCGGAGAAAAGAAGCGTGCCGCCGAGGACATTTCCCGTGTACTTTATCCCAATGACGAAACAGAAGCAGGAAAGATACTCAGACTGAAGCAGGAATATTTCTTCAGCGCCGCCGCAGTTGCCGATCTTATCAGAAAGCATAAGGCGATTTTCGGCACAATGGAGAATTTTGCTGATTACAATTGCATTCAGATGAACGATACTCATCCCGTTATCGCTCTGCCTGAGTTTATCCGTGTGGTAATGCGTGACGAGGGCTGGAAGTTTGACAAGGCTTTCGAAGTGGCAAAGAAGGTGTTCAATTACACCAACCATACCATCATGCAGGAAGCGCTTGAGAAGTGGGACAGCAGACTTATCGAACGAATAGTCCCCGAAGTGTACAGCGTGATGATAATGCTCAACGAGGCATTCGAATCCGAAATGCACCGCAGGAATGTTCCGCAGGATAAGCGTGCGGTTATGCGTCTTATAAAGAACGGCACCGTGCATATGGCAAATATTGCGGTATTCGGTTCTTCTTATGTGAACGGCGTTGCGGCTATACACACAGAGCTGTTAAAGACTACCGTGCTGAAGGACTGGTACGAGCTGTACCCCGAGAGATTTCAGAACAAGACCAACGGCATCACACAGCGCAGATGGCTGGCTTTGTGCAATCGTGAGCTTTCCGCACTCATTACCGAACTGCTCGGTGATGACAGCTGGGTAACCGACCTTGACAAGCTAAGCGGCCTTAAGAAGTATGCGGACGATGAGAGTGTGCTTCGCCGCTTTATAGATATAAAGCACGCTAAGAAGCAGCAGCTTGCCGACTTTATCAGGAAATCGGAGGGAATTGAGATCGACCCGAAATCCGTTTTTGATATTCAGATCAAGCGTCTGCACGAATACAAGCGTCAGCTTCTGAACGCATTCTCGATACTGTATCTTTACTACGAGATAAAGGACGGAAATCTCAGAGATTTCACCCCCACTACATTTATTTTCGGCGCAAAGTCCGCACCCGGATATTACCGTGCAAAAGGCATTATCAAGTTTATTAACGAGGTAGCAAAGCTTGTGAACTCCGACCCGGATACAAAGGATCTGCTGAGAGTGGTATTCGTGAGCAATTACCGTGTTTCCTATGCGGAGAAGCTGGTGGCTGCGGCTGATATTTCCGAGCAGATCTCCACGGCGGGTACAGAAGCTTCGGGTACAGGCAATATGAAGTTTATGCTCAACGGCGCAGTTACGCTCGGCACACTGGACGGAGCTAACGTTGAGATTGCCGAGGAAGCCGGTGCAGAGAACGAATATATCTTCGGTGCAACTGTAGAGGAACTGGAGAAGATTATGCCGGACTATGTTCCCCGTGACATTACAGAGAGCGATCCGAAGATCAAGCGTGTGGTATCCGCACTCATTGACGGTACCGTTTCCGATGGTGGAAGCGGCGTGTTCAGAGAACTTTATTTCGCACTTATGGAGGGCGCAAGCTGGCACGTTCCCGATAATTACTACCTTCTGGGCGACCTTGACAGCTATGTTAAGGCAAAGCTGGCAGTAAACCGTGACTACAGCAACGAGCTTGCGTTCGCAAAGAAGTGCTGGCTGAATATCTGCTCTGCGGGTAAGTTCAGCTCAGACCGCACTATCGCTGAATATGCGAAGGATATATGGCATATCGGCAAGGTGTAATTTACCGAGTTTTGTATCGGATTCTATTTTGGTTTCGTTTGCAGTGAAACGTGTTATATGGATTGTAACAACGTTTCACCGGAAACGTTGCCATTATCCACAAAAGCGACAGATGGTAATTGGCTATTATGACAAATTTACAATTGTTTTTTTAATTTTTAAAAATAATTGTATAAATTCGCTTGACAGAGCAAAAAAATCTGTTATAATTAAACCAGAATTTCGAACCAAGTAATCAAATTTCGAAACATAGCCGAATCTGCAGGGTAGCACAGACAGCCTGCATTTGATTTTAGGATTTTTGTTTCGAAACAAGGCGAAAGTTTCGAAATGCAATAAAAGTAAGCAAGTGATTATATTCAGGAGGAATTAATTATGAAGTACAGGAAGATCATGACAGCGATAGCTTCTATGACAATGGCAGGCGTAATGCTGGCCGGCTGCTCAAGCAACAGCACAAGCGGCACAAGCGGCACAAGCAGTACAGACAGCGGCTCTGCGGCAGGCAACAGCACAGCTTCTTCGGGCGGCAGCGAATCCACCGCCGGCAGCGAGAAGGTTAGCCTCACGGTATGGGGTCCGCAGGAGGATCAGGAACTGATCAAGAAGATGTGTAACGAATTTGCGGCTGCAAATCCCGAAAAGACCTACTCCTTCACCTACGGCGTTGTCAGCGAGGCAGACGCTCAGAAGGAAGTTAACAAGGACATCTCGGCGGCGGCTGACGTATTCGCTTTCGCTTCGGACCAGACCGCTATACTGGTGAACGCAGGCGCACTCTACAGAGTAACAAAGAATAAGGATCAGATCGTTGCGGAAAATTCTGAAGCTTCTATTTCAGCGGCTTCGATAAACGGCGAGCTTTACGGCTATCCTTATGTATCCGATACCTACTTTATGTACTACGATAAGTCCAAGCTGACAGAGGACGATGTAAAGTCGATTGAAAGCATTATGTCAAAGAATATCGACGGCGTTACAACAAACTTCGCTTTCGATACAGATAACGGCTGGTATCAGGCAGGCTTCTTCTTCGGCGCAGGATGCAAGCTCTTCGGTGATGACGGAACCGATCCCACAAAGTGCGATTTCAATAACGAGCGTGGCTATATGGTAGGCGAATATCTCATTGACCTGGTAGCTAACCCCAAGTTCGGCTCCAACTTTGATGATTCGCTTGTAAAGTCAGGCTTTGCAGATGGCACTTTAGCAGCTGCAGTTTCCGGTGTATGGAACGCAGGCGAAATCCAGAAATCTCTCGGCGATAACTACGCAGCTACAAAGCTCCCCGAGTTTAAACTCTCAAACGGCGAAACCGTTCAGATGGGCAGTATGGCTAACTTCAAGATTATGGGCGTAAACGCTGAAACCAAGAACCCGCTTGACGCTATGGCTCTTGCTGAGTGGCTCACTAATAAGGACAACCAGAAGACCAGATTCGAGGCTCGTTCATACGCTCCCACAAACGTTGAGCTTGCAAGCGACACAGCTACTATGAACTCCAACATTGCTGTAGGCGCTCTTGCACAGCAGGCTAAGTACTCAACCGTTCAGACTTCTATCGGTCAGTGCCAGAACTTCTGGACACCTGCTGAGGCTTTCGGTCAGGAGATTATCGCAGGTACCTGCACAAAGAGCAATCTCCAGGATAAGCTGAACGCTTATGTTGAGGCGGTTCTTGCAACACTCAGCTGACAAAAACGCATTTAAGGTAATTCACCAATAAGTATATATGTTTCTCCAGGTTCCATTTCTTCGTGGGCGGTGTGACAGCCGCCCACAGAATCGGAACGTGCTTTATGCAGTTTCAATGCTTCCTGAATACTTGACACAGACCAATATAGGTTGTATAATTTTATCCGATTATTGCATGTGTTGATTAGATCCTCCGGGCAGGCTGCATTGAAACTGCACAAAGCGGCAATACTATTCAAGGAGGTAACTGCAATGACAAGTCTTGATTTTTACGCTCTTCCGTGGTACAAGAAAATACTTGTTAAAATAGCAGAATTTTTTGCAGCCATCGGAAAAGGCGTCGCTAATTTTGTGATCGGGACGCCCGGTGCCGTATGGCGTTTTATAAAAATGATCGGCAGGGGTCTTGCTTGGCTCGGAAGTGCCTTTGTTCACGGTGACGCTCTCACCAAGCTCTCATATATTATAATGGGTGCAGGAAACCTGTTCCGAGGACAGATAATCAAGGGACTGATATTCCTGTCCGCCGAGGTAGCGTATATCGGCTTTATGATTGACTCGGGATTCGGCTTTATAGCAGGGCTCAGAAATCTCGGTACGGTGCAGAGAGGCTGGTACTTCGATGAAACGCTCGGCATTGATGTAATGCGTGAAAACGGCGACAACTCAATGCTTATTCTCCTTTACGGAATATTTGCACTGTTCGTAACTCTGGCATTCATATTCATGTGGGTGCATAACATAAAGTCGGCGTATAACGCACAGCAGATTAAAAAATCCGGCAAGAAGCTGCCGGGCTTCGTGGACGATTTAAAGTCACTTCTGGATGAGCAGTTCCACAAGACGTTACTGTTCATTCCCGTATCCGGCATCGTAGTATTTACGATAGTTCCGCTGGTCTATATGATCTCACTGGCATTCACCAACTATGATAAGGATCACCAGGTGCCTGCAAATCTGTTCACCTGGATAGGGTTTAATAACTTCGAGACTATTCTCGGAAGTAATTCCACTATCGGCAACACTTTCTGGCCGGTACTCAGCTGGACGCTGGTATGGGCATTCCTCGCAACATTCCTTAACTACTTCCTCGGAATAATTCTTGCGATGCTCATCAACAAGAAGGGTGTCAAGTTCAAGTCATTCTACAGAACGCTCTTCGTACTTGCCATTGCAGTACCGCAGTTCGTTTCTCTGCTGGTAATGAAGAATGTTTTTGCTGAAGCAGGTCCTGTGAACGTACTTCTTCAGGAGCTTGGATGGATCTCGGCTCCGTTGCCGTTCTTCACCGATCCGATGTGGGCAAGAATGACGATCATAGCCGTAAACCTGTGGATAGGTATTCCGTATACGATGCTTATCGTTTCGGGTATCCTTATGAATATCCCCGACGATCTTTATGAGGCGGCAAGGATAGACGGTGCTTCTCCGTTTGTAATGTTCAGAAAGATAACTATGCCGTATGTGCTGTTCGTTACTACACCTTACCTTATTACACAGCTTGTCGGCAACATAAACAACTTTAACGTTATCTACTTCCTTACCGGCGGTACTCCGGCAACACTGGATTACTACCAGGCAGGAAAGACCGATCTGCTCGTTACCTGGCTGTATAAGCTGACGGTCAACTCAAGGGATTACAGCTACGCCGCAACGATAGGTATTCTGGTATTCATCATCTGCTCGCTGCTTTCGCTGATAACCTTCCGCAGATCCGCATCCTATAAGAATGAGGAGGCGTTCCAGTAATGAGAGAGATAAGAAAACAATCCTACTCCTATCACAGAAAACAGCGCACGATTAATATCGTTATACAGATCGTGCTTCTGATACTGGGTCTGATGTGGATACTTCCGCTTTTGTGGATAATCCTGACGTCATTTCGTGCAGAGCCCGGTTCATATACAAGCTACTTCTGGCCCAAGAGCTTCACGCTTGATAACTACTCGAAGCTGATCTTGGTGGATCAGCAGTTCAAGTTCACAAAATGGTTTATCAACACGTTTATCGTGGCGGTGGTATCCTGCATAGGCTCAACATTCATCGTGCTTGCGGTGTCCTACGCTCTCAGCCGACTGAGATTCAAGATGCGTAAGCCTATGATGAACATTGCACTGATTCTCGGAATGTTCCCGGGATTCATGTCCATGGTCGCTATCTATTATATCCTTAAGGGACTTGGTCTTACCGAGAATCCGCTTGTTTGTCTGACGCTGGTTTACATCTGCGGTTCCGGACTTACCTACTACATCGCAAAGGGATTCTTCGATACTATCCCGAAATCCCTTGACGAATCTGCGTACCTTGACGGAGCAACCAGGTCACAGGTGTTCTTCCGCATCACTATCCCGCTTTCAAAGCCCATCATCGTATACACGGTACTCACTACGTTCATGGCTCCCTGGGTCGACTACATCTTCCCGAGTATGATTTGCGGTGCAAACTACGACAGCTATACTGTTGCGCTTGGTATGTTCAAGATGCTTGAGCGTGAGTTCATCGGTACCTACTATACGCAGTTCGCTGCGGCGGCAGTGCTGGTATCCATTCCTATCGGTGCGCTGTTCATAGTTATGCAGAAGTACTATGTCGGCGGTGTTACCGGCGGTGCAGTAAAGGGCTAATATATATTATAAAGCAAAATCACTTTTCCGGGGGGGATCTTATGGCAGTCAAGAACGTAACTATCCAGGATATTGCCGACAGGCTCGGTATGGCAAAGAGCACAGTTTCGAAGGCAATCTCAGGTGCTACCGACATCAGCGAAAAGACCCGTGAGCGTGTGCTTGCCTGTGCCGGCGAGATGGGGTATCAGGTAAAGGCAAAGCACGTTTCATATACTAAGTCCATAGTTGTCTTTATCTACGGAAGTATCCACTATGACAAGGTGGATCAGTTCGGCTATGAGATCATTCTCGGATTACAGGCCGCCGCTGCGGAACACGGTATCGGGGTAAACATCACTGCTATAAGCAATGCCGAACTGAAAAGCGGCAACTACTATTCTATCGTGTCGGGGGGAAACTGCGAGGGAGCGGTTTTCCTCGGCTTCAAGCCGCACCATGTGTTCATTGAGCATATACGCAGTCTTAATATTCCGCTTGTGATACTTGATAACAATGTCGATTATCAGCTGGCGGCTCGTGTCGGCTGTGACAGTGCAGAGGGAATTCGTCAGATGGTGCAGTATCTCTGGATGAGAGGTCATGACAGGATCGGATTTTTAGGCGGCGAGGAGGACAGTATCGTCACGCAGGAACGCTATCAGGCGTATTCCGACGCACTGAAAGAGCTTGGGCTTGAGGAGAATAAAGACGCTGTCAGATACGGACATTTCTCTGCAAAGGGCACACGAAAGAGAATTCTTCCGATTGCTCAGACAGGAGTCACCGCAGTGGTTTGTATCAGCGACCTGTTAGCTTGCTCTGCAGTGCAGGAGCTTGAAAAAGCGGGCTATGTCGTACCTGCGGATATAAGCGTGACAGGCTACGACAACCTCCCCGTGTCAGAATATTCGCAACCCCGTATTACAACGATGTATCAGAACCGAATACATATCGGAAAGACCGCATTCGTAATGCTTCAGCAGATGAACAGCGGTATCTCGATAGAAGCGGTCAGCCTTCGACCCGAACTTATTGAGAGAGAATCCGTGAAATTGATAGCCAAGAGAATTTTGCCCGAGGAAGACAAATGAAAAATACAAGATTTTTACTTTCAGCCGCAGCCGCTGTTACGGCGGCGGCTATTCTTTTATCCGGGTGCAGTACCCCGGAGGAAACTATGTCGGAAAGCTCGCAGCCGCAGGCTCCGTCATACCGTTACGAACACGAACTGAATGTGATAGACGATAACTACCGTAATTACTACCAGGTGTTCGTTTATTCGTTCTGCGACAGCAACGGTGACGGCATAGGCGACCTTGCAGGAGTCACATCCAGACTGGACTATATTCAGGATATGGGCTTCAACGGTATATGGCTTTCGCCTATAATGCCGTCGGATTCCTACCACAAGTACAGCGTAAAGGATTATTATGCCATTGACGAGCAGTACGGCACGATGGAAGATTTTGAGAAGCTTGCCGCAGAGTGTGAAAAGCGTGGAATAAAGCTGTTGATAGACCTTGTGATGAATCACAGTTCCAACGAGCACGAGTGGTTCAAGCACGCTTCAAAGAGCCTGCGCAGTAATCCGTGCGGTGCGGCTAAAGACAAGCCCTGCCTTAACGATAATATCTGCCCTGTGCATGATAAATACATCGACTATTATTATTTTACGGACGAGAAGCCTGTCGGAACGAACTCCTGGTACAGAATAGGCTCGAACCGGTGGTATCAGGCGGTTTTCTCAGAGCAGATGCCGGAGCTGAATCTTGATAATTCTGCGGTGCGCAGTGAGTTTGAGAAGATAGCTGACTTCTGGCTGGAAAAGGGTGCAGGCGGATTCCGTCTGGATGCTGTCAAGGAGTATTTCAGCGGCAACCCCGAAAAGAATATCGAGGTGCTGAATCAATTTATGAAGCACTGCAAGACAGTTGACCCGAAATGCTATGTTGTCGGAGAGGTGTGGGAGAGCTTCACAAACTATACTAAATACTACAGCTCCGGGATTGACAGCGTATTCGGCTTCACTATGGCACAGGAAAGCGGAAAAATCGCCAAGACTATCAATGGTAAGGGTGCTGATAACTCGGTTAAATCCTTTGCACAGGCAATGGTGACTGTCGAACAGAAGCTGGCTTCCTACAGCAATACCGCAATTGACGCACCGTTCATAGGAAATCACGATACCAACCGTGGCGCAGGCATACTCGGATATAACGAAACGAAAATAAAGGCGGCGGCAGGATTACTGCTCACAATGTCCGGTTCGCCTTTCGTGTATTACGGTGACGAGATAGGCCTTTCCGGAAGCGGACGTGACGAGAATAAGCGTGCCCCGATGATATGGGACAGCGAGGGTACGGGACTTACATACGGACCGCCTGATATGGAGCGGCAGGAAAACCGTTTTGCCGATGTGCAGACACAGCTTGCAGACGAGAATTCCATACTGAATTACTACAAGCGTGCGCTCAGGATACGCAACGAAAACCCCTGCATTGCAAGAGGTACGACCGAAGTGCTGACAGTGCCGGGACAGGATATTGCGGCAGTGCGCCGCACATTTGACGGCGACAGTATTGTGATTGTTTATAACTACTCCGATGAAAGCAAAGAAATCACGGAGCTTGACGGACTTTCCGAAATGCAGATACGGGGATATCTGACAGTGGATTCTGCCGAGGAGGTCCTGCTGGACGGCGGCCTTAAAATGCCTGCGTACAGCATTGCATTTCTTACCGGAAAATAACTACGGAGGTAATTATGGATATAATGCCTGATTTTGACCTTATCGACAGGGAATATGCGTATGACGGGGAGCTTGGCGCACTTTATTCCAAGTCTCAGACTACGTTCAGAGTGTGGAGCCCGACGGCACAGAGAGCCGTGCTGAAGCTGTATCTCAGTTCAAAGGCAAATCTGCCGCATTCCGTTACTGAAATGAGCAGGGACAAAGGCGTATGGGAGGTTACCGTACCCGGCGACCTGCACGGGATGTACTATACCTATGAATTCACTTTTGACGGCTCGACCCGTGAAACGATAGATATTTACGCACGCTCAGCCGGTGCAAACGGCATCAGGGGAATGGTAGTCGATCTAATGCGTACAAATCCTGCCGGCTGGGACAGTGACCGTCCTGTTACACTTGAAAGCTACACGGACGCAGTGATATATGAGCTTCATGTCCGTGATTTCTCCTCCGATAAAAGTGCAAATTTCCACCTTCGGGGAAAGTTCGGCGCATTCTGCGAGAACAGGGTGACGAACGGCTTCAGTGACACTGTCGGACTTGACTACATTGCTTCACTTGGTGTTACGCATATTCATCTGCTTCCGGTGTTTGACTCCCAGACGATAGACGAGAACGACCCCGAGGCAGGCTTCAACTGGGGATACGATCCGCTCAACTACAACATTCCCGAGGGAAGCTACACTACCGATCCAAACAACGGCACCGACAGGGTAAGACAGTTTAAGGAGCTTATCCACGCAGTACATCAAAAGGAAATGGGCGTGATAATGGACGTGGTTTACAACCACACCTACAGCACGGAAGATTCACCGTTTGCAAAGACCTTCCCCGGATACTACTACCGTCACAACAAGGACGGAAGTCTTTCGAACGGTTCTGCGTGCGGAAACGAATTTGCGAGCGAACGTGCTATGGCGAGCCGATTCATCGTGGACAGCCTTTGCTATCTGGCAAAGGAATACAAGCTGGACGGATTCCGTTTCGACCTTATGGGTCTGCTTGATATTCATACGCTGAATACCGCAGCTGAGAAGCTGCGCAGGATAAATCCTTCCATAATACTTTACGGCGAAGGCTGGACAGGGGGAAAAAGCCCACTGCCTGAGAGACTTCGTGCGATGAAAAAGAATGCGGTAAAGCTGCCGCAGTACGCTATGTTTTCGGACGATTTCCGTGACGGAGTGAAAGGCTCCGTATTTGAGGACGAGGAGTGCGGTTATGTAAACGGGAACGCATCGGAGCTGTCGGAGATGATGAAGTCGGTAATATCCGGCGGAATCTACCGTATGGATGTGCAGAGAAAACGTTCTGAATGCTGGACGGATACTCCTCAGCAGGTCGTGAACTATGTTGAGGCGCACGATAATCTCACTCTCTTTGACAAGCTGAGAATTTCTATGCCGGAGGCTTCAGGGCAGGAACGTGTATCGGTAGATAAGCTGGCGGCTGCTCTTGTGTTTCTTTCGGAGGGAATTCCTTTCATGCAGGCAGGGCAGGAGATACTGCGCAGTAAACCGTCGCCTGACGGAGGATTTGTTCACGACAGCTACAATTCTCCCGACAGCGTGAACAGCATTAAGTGGAACGATGTGACCATTCATCGTAGTGTTATGGAATACTACCGTGGACTTATCGCAATACGAAAGCGCTTTCCGGAATTTAGACTGCGTACTGCGCACGATATTCGCAGTCGTTTGGAATATGAAGATCTCGGCGGCGGTGCATTGGCGGTGCATTACGGCGATAGGCTGATACTGGTGATAAATCCGGTAGAAACGGTGCTGAAATACGATCCGGGTCGCTCTGCGGAAATTTACGCAGACAGCAAAAAGGCGGACGCTCAGCCGCTTTATCGGACTAAAGGCGCATTTGCCGTGAAGCCGCATAGTATTATGCTGGCAGGGCTGAATTAAAGCGACTTTGCACAAAGGCATTTATTGATTTTTAAACATTAAGAAAAAGACAGAATATAAAACGCACAAAATCCCGTCACAGAAACACTCTGTGACGGGGTTTTCTTATGTGCTGAAACAGCCGAAAAGCCTTATTTCAAGCGGTTTTCGGGCATAGAAAAATCCACCGTAATTATATCAAAATTACGGTGGACTTATGTCTATGGGCTACGAAAAAGATATTTTCGGCAGTTTTGCGTATGACTTCGAACTCTCGCAAAAACTTATATTCGGTTAATCATATATGCGACTTTTATTTTATTATTCGGGAATAAGAACATCCCCGCCGGAGATTACCACGTCAGATGCGGAAATGGCACTGTCAATGGTATTCGATTCGTCAATTTCGCCTTCGTATGTTATCTGAACATTTTCTCCCACTCGGATAGCTCCGCTTTCTGCATAACGGGAGATGCGCAGATCATTCAGAAGGATTTTGTACGTGATTCCGTCATCGGGATTGGCGCAGAGAATGGAATCGTCTAACAGAATATACTCATCGGTTATCTCCGTAATCTTACCGACAATGGTATTCTGATACGGCTCATACTCTGCTTCGGTGGAATTCTCTTTTGCATATTTGATAATCTTACTGGCTGCATCTTCTCCGATATTGAAGAGGTATTGGTAATTAAAAGCGTTTGTCCACAGATAGCCATCTACAGTAACATACATGGCAACTTTATATACGCCGAGAGTTTCAGATGTGATCGTAAAACTGTAATACTCTCTATCATGTGCAACCCATTTCTCATCCTCAACAAATGGTGCATTTTCGCATCCGGCAAGAACTTCCCATACATAGTCATCATTGCTCAGTGTATAGTGTTTTTTGTTCGGACTGTCGCCGTTTACAGAGAACCGCTTCAATTCAATTGCTTTTGGGAGGTCTACCAGCTTGAAGAGCTCACCGAGCGTGTGCGGAGGTTCATAATTATCCCTCTTGAAGGTATAACAACTACCTTCCATCCTCACGGCGACAAGCTGGCTCTTATCGGCATATTTTAACTGATACACTTCAAATTTTTCAGTGTATCTATCTCCTTCAATTTCGTCAATGCCCAATACGGTATATGTTCCAATCAAATCGCCAAGGAGTTCTTCAGACACAAGGCGACCGTGACTTCGGTATACAATACCGTCAATTGTTACTTCAGTGTATTTCTCAAAAACGGTTTGATATTCCCATGGCCATACAATTCCTGATTCGCCTGCCATAATGTTAATGTCTTTATACCTATCGTTTGTGCCTCCTGGTGTAGGTTCGCCGCCTAAAAGCGATGGAAGAACAAGCGCGCCTACAACAATGATCACAGCAAAGCAGGCTGCTATTGAACCCAATTTGAGCAAATGATTTTGTTTTTTCTTGCATTCTGCTGCCGCCTCGACAAGATCCTCATCGAGGTTACCGATGGCATTGGAAAATCTCGGTATTTTCATATTTCAACGCCCTCCTTAATGAGATAGTCCCTTAGTTTGTTTCGGGTGTAGAACAACATATTTTTGACCTTACTTTTGGTAAACCCAAAGCGCTCTGCAATTTCTCCGATAGAATCGAAGTAGAAATATTTCCGGATAAAGACATTTCGCACGTCCTCCTTTTGTGTGCGCAGGAAGTGGCTGACCAGTTTGCCTACGTCCTCGTCACTCACGTCGGGGGCATACCGATCATCCGGCAGTACCGATTCCAGTTCATCCAGGGACAACATTACATCCGCTGACCGTTTTTCACGCTTCATAAACTCCAACCGCTTCAGAGACAGGTTTCTCGCAATCTTACAGACAAAGGACATAAAATTACTCGGTCTTGTAGGCGGAATTGCATTCCACACTCCCACGTATGTATCGTTGACACATTCTTCCGAATCCTCGTGATTGTTCAGAATGTTATAGGCAATACTGTGGCAGAGCTTGCCGTACTTTGCATCCGTTTCCTTGATTGCCTGCTCATCCCGTTCAAAGTAGAGTT